>Ga0100398_1000878_pt1 | contig 26554 bp, 20 predicted proteins | sample CryGeymeta201522_FD_81568 | JGI IMG/M metagenome (GOLD analysis project Ga0100398, IMG submission 81568) | Groundwater microbial communities from Crystal Geyser aquifers in Utah, USA - Crystal Geyser metaG 2015-22 | ecosystem: Environmental > Aquatic > Deep subsurface > Groundwater | place: USA...
GCCGTCCGCCCAACTCGACGAAATAGATCCAGCCGTCTGGTCCCTGCATGAAGTGAACGGGCGCGAGCACGCCGTCGGTGGTGGTCAGATACTTGATGTCCTGGCGATTGTCCGTGTCCACCGTGAAGATGCGGGCGCGCGAAAAGTCGGTGTAGAAATAGTCGCCGGCGAACTCGGCCGGGTAGCGGGCGCCGTCGTAGATCACCGAGCCGCCGGTGATCGACTGGTTCGCGAAGCCGGGCGCCGCCTCGGCGTGGCCGAAGCTCGCATAGGGCGCGGTCACCGCGACCGTCCCGTTCTCGACCGCCGAGTAGAAGACCGACGCGGCGGCGTTGCTCTTGTAGCCTGACGTCTTGATCAGCACGCCGCCGGGGCCGCCCTCGTACCACGGCCAGCCAAAATTGGCGCCCGCGAGGCCGCTGTTGATCTCCTCGTAGGCGTTCCAGCCGGTCTCCGAGATGAACAGCCGCCCGTCGTCATCGAAGCCCATCGAGAAGGGATTGCGCAGGCCGAACTGCCAGACCTTGGCCTTGTTGCTGTCGGGCGAGATGTCCGGCGTGTGGAAAGGGTTGTCGGGCAGACCCGCGCCGGTCATCGGGTCGATGCGCAGGATCTTGCCCGAGAGGCTGTCGAGGCTTTGGACATGCGGCGAGCGGCGGTCGGCGTAGTTCGGCGAGGTTCCGTCGCCGGTGGAGACATAGAGCATGCCATCGGGACCGAAGGCGAGCGCGCCGCCGGCGTGGCTCTGGGCATCAACCTTCAGGTAGTCCTGCTTGAATCCGTTGACGACCGGAACCGGGTTGGCGGGATTCAGCGTCTGCTCGGACGACTTCTCGGCCTTGTAGACGGGATCGTAGTGGTTCACGAGCCCGCCGCCCGCGATGTCGGCCAGAGACTTGCCGGTGTCGCCCAGCAGCACGATCCCGCTGCCCGGAACCGCCTTGAGGTAGTCCTGCGCCGCGTCGGCGGTGAAGCGGACCAGATGCGAATAGCGGTTCAGGTTCTGATCGAGTTCGGACGCCTTCAGCTCGGGCGGATCGACCACGTAGAAGGCGTAGATATAGGGGTTGTTCAGGAAGTCGGGGTGCAGCGCGATGTCGATCAGGCCGCGATCCTCGGCCTCGTTGACCTCGCGCGACAGGTCGAGGAACACCCCCAGATCGGCGCCGGTGCGCAGATCGACCGTCCGGATCACGCCGCCCTTCTGCGCGACATAGGCCACGTTCGGGTTGGTGGGCGCGATCTCCATGTTGATCGGCTGGTCGAGTCGCTCGGCGATGCGCTGGAGCGTGACGTCGTAGTTCGAGACCAGCGGCGGATCGACCGGCGGCAGGACCGGATTCTCGTCATCGAGGATGTTGACCCGCATTGTGCGCGGCAGCGAGATCGAACCGCTGTCCACGGACACGAGCGACACGGCGAACACCTCGGTCGCCTCGCTGCGGTCGTCGTTGACGACGCCGATGGTCACGGTGGCCTGGTCCGACCCGGCTTCGAAGCGCGTGACGCCCGATTCTCCGATAAAGTCCGCGCCAGGCGTCGCGCTCTCGGCGGTGATGTCGTAGGTGACATTGACCGGCGCGCTCAGATCGCCGGTCCTCAGGAATGTCACTGAAACGGCGCCGTCACGCTCGCCAACGAAGGTTTCGGTCTTTGCCTGAAAGATTGAACCGCTCACTCAATCATCTCCACCCGCAATCATCTCCACCCGCGCGTCAAGCGCGGACAGCGGCAAGTCGGACCGACACGATATTTCAGTTGGATGAAATTACCTAAATTTGGCGCTGCTTGCAACAAATTTGCCCGCGCCCTACTCCACGGTCACGCTTTTTGCGAGGTTGCGCGGCTGGTCCACGTCGGTGCCCTTCGCGACGGCGGCGTGGTAGGCCAGAAGCTGCGCCGGCAGCGCATAGACGATCGGCGCGATGAACGGATCGGCGGACGGCATCTCCAGCACCCGCCAGAAGCCGCCGCCCGCCCCCGCCGCGCCTTCGGCGTCGGTGATCAGCGCCACCCGGCCCTTGCGCGCCATAACCTCCTGCAGGTTGGAGAAGGTCTTTTCGAACATCGCGTCGTGCGGGGCCAGCGCGATCACCGCGATCGCCTCGTCGATCAGCGCAATCGGGCCGTGCTTGAGCTCGCCCGCCGCATAGCCCTCGGCATGGATATAGGTGAGCTCCTTGAGCTTGAGCGCGCCCTCGAGCGCCAGAGGATGCATCGCGCCGCGCCCCAGATAGAGCACGTCGCGGGCTGTGGCGATCTCGGCGGCGAGCGCCGCCACCGCGTCCTCCCGCGCCAGCGCCTCGGCCATGACGCGCGGCGCCGTGGACAGCGCCTCGATCAGCCGAGTCTGTTCGGCGGCGTCGATCGCGCCGCGGCGCCGGGCTGCGAGGATTGCGAAGGCCGCCAGCGCGATCAGCTGGGCGGTGAACGCCTTGGTCGAGGCGACGCCGATCTCGGGCCCGGCGTGGATCGGCGCCACGATGTCGGCCTCGCGCGCCATGGTGCTGTGATCGACGTTCACCAGCGCCACGATGGTCTGATCCTGGGCGCGGGCGTAGCGCAGCGCGCCGAGCGTGTCGGCGGTCTCGCCCGACTGGCTGACGAAGATCGCCACGCCTTTCTTCGGCATCGGCGGCGCGCGGTAGCGGAATTCTGAGGCGACGTCGATCTCGACCGGCAGCCGCGCCACGGTCTCGAACCAGTACTTTGCGACATGACAGGCGTAGTGCGCGGTGCCGCAGCCGATCAGCGTCAGCCGCTCGATCCGCTCCCAGTCGAGCGCCGCGATCGGCGAGGCGACGCCGCCCTGTCCTTCGGTCAGATGGGCGGCGATGGCGTAGGCGGCGACGCCGGGCTGTTCGTGGATCTCCTTGGCCATGAAGTGGCGGTAGCCGCCCTTGCCGATCGCGGCGGCGTCGATGGCGACATTGCGCACGGGCCGCGCCGCCGACTGTCCGTCGGCGTCCAGCACCTGCGCCCCGGCGCGCGTCACCACCGCCATGTCGCCTTCCTCCAGGAAGATGATGCGGTTGGTGAGCGGCGCGAGCGCCAGCGCATCGGAGCCGACGAACATCTCGCCCTCGCCCTCGCCCAGCGCGAGCGGCGAGCCCCGCCGCGCGGCGATCAGCAGATCTGGCTGACCCTCGAACAGAAAGCACAGCGCGAAGGCGCCGACGAGGCGCTTCAGGGTGGCGGCGGCCGCCTCGGTCGGCGTCATGCCTTGCCTCAGGGCGCGGGCGCAAAGCCGGGCGACGACCTCGGTGTCGGTCTCGCTGTCGAAAACGGCGCCCTCGGCCGCCAGTTCCGCCTTCAGCGCGCGGAAGTTCTCGATGATCCCGTTATGCACCACGGCGACGCCGCCGACCTTGTGCGGGTGCGCGTTGACCTCGGTCGCGCCGCCATGCGTCGCCCAGCGGGTGTGGCCGATCCCGGCTTCACCCCTCAGCGGCGCACGGGCGAGCAGGTCGGCCAGCGCGTCAAGCTTGCCCACTGCGCGGCGCATGACGATCGCGCCGCCGTAGAGCACGGCGACGCCGGCGCTGTCATAGCCGCGATACTCGAGCCGCCGCAGCGCCTCCAGCAACAGCGGGCCCGCAGGGCGGTTGCTCAGGACGCCGACGATGCCGCACATGCTCTGCTCTCCGTCTGAAGGATCACGCGGTGCCCCTGGCCTTCAGGCGCTGGCGCAGCCGCGCGGCCAGACCGGGCTTTTCCACCTGCCGCGCCCGTCCGATCGCCAGCGCGTCGGCGCTCACATCCGCAGTGATCACTGAGCCTGAGCCGACATAGGCACCCTCGCCCACCCGCACCGGCGCCACCAGCGCGGCGTTGGACCCGATGAACGCCCCCGCTCCGATCTCGGTGCGGTGCTTGGCGACGCCGTCGTAGTTGCAGGTGATGGCCCCCGCCCCGATGTTGGCGCCGGCGCCGATGTCGGCGTCGCCGAGATAGGCGAGATGGTTGGCCTTGGCGCCGGTGCCAAGCACGGCGTTCTTGACCTCGACGAAATTGCCGACATGGGCGCTTGGGCCGATGTCGGCGCCTGGCCTCAGCCGCGCGAAGGGACCCACGCGCGCGCCGACGCGGATCACCGCGTTCTCGATATGGCAGAAGGCGCCGATCTCGACGCCGTCCTCCACGCGCACGCCGGGGCCGAACACGACGCTGGGGCCCACGGTCACATCGCGCCCCAGCACGGTGTCGAAGGCGAGGAACACGGTCTCCGGCGCGATCAGCGTGGCCCCGCCCTTCATCGCGGCCAGCCGCGCGCGCGTCTGGAAGGCGGCCTCGGCGGCGGCGAGATCGGCGCGGTCGTTCACGCCGAGCGTCTCGGATTCGGGGCACAGGGCTGCCACGCAGCGCAGACCCTCGGCGCGGGCCGCCGCCACCAGATCGGTGAGGTAGTACTCGCCCTTGGCGTTGGCGTTCGACAGCCCCTCAAGCCAGCGCCGCCCCTTCGCCGCGTCGAAGGCCATCACGCCGGAGTTGCAGAGCGTGACCGCCCGCTCGGCCTCGGTGGCGTCCACCGCCTCGACGATGCGGTCGAGCGACCCGTCGGCGGCCAGGACCAGCCGTCCGTATCCGCCAGGATCTGCGGCGTGAAAGCCGAGCGCCGCCACCGCCGCGCCCCCGGCGCGCGCCGCGCGCAGCCGCGCCAGCGTGTCGGCCGTCAGCAGCGGCGTGTCGGCGTAGAGCACGATCACGTCGCCGACGAACCCCTCGAGCGCGGGCAGCGCGCAACGCACGGCGTGGCCGGTGCCGAGGCGCTCGGCCTGTTCGACCACGATCACATCCGGCCTGAGGGCGCGCGCCGCCGTGGCGACCGCGGCGCCGCCATGGCCTACAACCGCCACGAGGCGTTCCGGCGCGAGCGCGTCCGCCGCGCGCAGCACGTGATGCAGCAACGGCGCGCCGCCGATGCGGTGAAGGGGCTTCGGAATCGCCGAACGCATTCTGGCGCCTTCGCCCGCAGCGAGCGCCACAACGGCGCATGGTTTGTTCATCGACTCCCTCATACAAGACGTTCTATCGTGGCCTGCGGGTTCGGAACAGCGCCTACTGGTCGGAATTCGCTTCTATTTTGCATGATGTTGGAGGACGCCATGGCCAATGCGATCTTCGGCACCGACGGCGTGCGCGGTCGGGCCAACACCCATCCGATGACCGCCGAGATCGCCATGCGGCTGGGTCAGGCCGCCGCAGACCGGTTCCGTCGCGGCGCGCACCGGCACCGGGTGGTGATCGGCAAGGACACGCGCCTGTCGGGATACATGATCGAGAGCGCGCTGCAGGCGGGGTTCACCTCCGTCGGCATGGACGTGTTCCTGCTCGGCCCCGTCCCCACGCCGGCGGTCGGCATGCTGACCCGCTCGATGCGCGCCGACGTGGGGGTGATGATCTCCGCCTCGCACAATCCTTTCGAAGACAACGGCGTCAAGCTGTTTGGCCCCGACGGCTTCAAGCTGTCGGACGAGGACGAAGCCGAGATCGTGGCGCTGATGGAGTCCGGACCCACCCTCGCGGAGGCGGACCAGATCGGTCGGGCCCGGCGCGTGGACGGCGGCGCCGAACGCTATATCGAATTCGCCAAGTCCACGTTTCCCAAGGGGTTGCGGCTCGACGGGTTGAAGGTGGTCGTGGACTGCGCCAACGGCGCGGCCTATCGCGTGGCGCCGGCCGTTCTATGGGAGCTCGGCGCCGAGGTGATCGCCCTGGGAGTCGCGCCCGATGGGCTCAACATCAACGCGCGCTGCGGCTCGACGGCGCCGGAAGCCGCCCAGGCCGAGGTGATCGCGCGCGGCGCGGATCTGGGCGTGGCGCTCGACGGCGACGCCGACCGGGTGGTGCTGATCGACGAACGGGGCAGGATCGTGGACGGCGACCAGATCATGGCCCTGATCGCCGGTCGCTGGGCGGCGGCGGGGCGGCTGGCGCAGGGCGCGCTGGTGACCACGATCATGTCCAACCTGGGGCTCGAGCGGCATCTGGCGGCGCAGGGCGTGCGCACCCTGCGCACCCGGGTGGGCGACCGCTATGTGGTGGAGCGCATGCGCGCGGAAGGCTGCAACGTCGGCGGCGAGCAATCCGGCCATGTGATCCTGAGCGATTTCGCCACCACCGGCGACGGGCTGATCGCCGCGCTGCAGGCGCTGGCCGCCGTGACCGAGGCGGGACGGCCAGCCTCGGAGACCCTGACCCTGTTCACACCTCTCCCCCAGCTTCTGCGAAGCGTGCGCTACGACCGCGCCGCCCAGCCGCTCGATGCGCCCGCCGTGCGCGCCGCCATCGCCGCAGCCGAGGCGCGTCTCGACGGCGCCGGGCGGCTGGTGATCCGGCCGTCGGGCACCGAACCGGTCATCCGGGTCATGGCCGAGGGCGAGGATGAGGCGGTGGTCACGCAGGCGGTCGAGGCGGTTTGCGCCGCCGTCGTCATGGCGGCGGGCTGAAAAGCGCGGCGCGCGCGCAACCCTCTGGCGATAAAACGCCATCCGGCGCACGGTCAGGGCGGTGTCTGCTGGACAACAGCGCCGCCCCACGTATGGTCAGGTGAGATTTGCGTCATCTCTTTGTCGGCGCTCGGTGTCGGGAACGCGATATGAAAAAGCCGACTTTCGAGCGGACGGAGGTGGGCGCCAGTCCTGGCCGCTACAGATACTCTTCAGACGTGGTGCCTGGAATCGCGCTGCTGATCGACGTGGCGATGATCGCGTTCGCCGCGATGGGATGCTATCTGGCGATCATGGTCCGGATAACGCCGGAACTCTCTTACTACACTTTTTGCACGGTGTTCATCGCCCTGTGCTATCTGGCGCTCGGCCACCGCGCCGGTTTCTATACGATCAACACAATCATGCGCCCGCTCTCACGGGCGGACGACATCATGATCGCCAATATCACGGGGTTCTTTCTGTTCTACAGCGTGATTGTTTCACTTGACGATATTGATCACTACTATATCCCATGGATTTTTTATTTCTTTGGCGCAAGCACGGCGGCGCTGATCATGGCCCGAGTCGTGCTTTTCATGGCTCTGCGCATGCTGTCGGAGCGCGCGGTGCTGGGGCGCAGCATGGTGGTGCTCGGCACCGGCGCCCAGGCCGCGCGCTTCATCGCCCGGCTTGGCGACGCGAAGCCGTATTTCTCCTCGATGATCGGCGTGTTCGGGGTGGACCCTGACCACCTGCCCTCCACCTTCGAGGGGCAGCCGGTGCTGGGCGGGCTGAACGACCTGCTGTCCTGCGCGCGTCGGCAGAGAATTGACGACGTGGTGGTCGCCCTGCCCTGGAACGCAGACCGCAACGTCATCGCCGCAATCGAGAGGCTGAAGGAACTGCCGGTCAACGTCTACCTCAGCTCCGATCTGGTCGGCTACGAACTGGCGTTCCGCCCTGTCGCCGCGCAATTCTCGGCGCTGCCGGTCTTCGAGGTGGTGCAGAAGCCGATCTCGGGCTGGAGCTACGCGCTCAAGACCATCGAGGACTATGTTCTCACCGTGATCATTCTCGTGTTGCTGTCGCCGATCCTGCTGCTGATCGCGCTGGCCATCAAGCTGGACACGCCGGGGCCGGTGTTCTTCATGCAGCAGCGGCTTGGCTTCAACAACAAGGCCTTCGCGATCTACAAGTTTCGCTCGATGTATCACAGTGAGACGCCTGAGACCGTGGTCCGGCAGGCGACCAAGGGCGATCCGCGCGTGACCCGGGTCGGCCGCTTGATCCGCGCCACCAGCCTCGACGAACTGCCGCAGTTGCTGAACGTGCTCGACGGATCCATGTCGCTGGTGGGTCCGCGCCCGCATGCGATCAGCCACAACGAGGAATACGGCGCCCAGATCCGGGGCTACTTCGCGCGCCATCGCGTCAAGCCGGGCATCACCGGCTGGGCGCAGGTCAACGGCCTGCGCGGCGAGACCGAGGCGCTGGAGCTGATGGAGGCGCGCGTCCGGCACGATGTCTATTACGCCGAGAACTGGTCGCTATTTCTTGATCTCAAGATTCTCGTGATGACCGCGATGGTGGTTTTCTTCCAGAAGTCCGCCTATTGAATTTACCTTTCGGTGACGGTTTTCGTGGCATGATTCAGCCATGACCCTGGCGCCGCTGAAACTCCTTCTCACGGGCTACGCGCTTTCCGGCGCCGCCGCGCTCATGATCGCGGCGTCGGTCGGTGGCGCGCTGGTGCCGCTGCTGGCGTTCTGGCTGGGCGGACCGCTGGTCGTGTTCGTGCTGGCGACCCTGCCGGGCGTGCGGCGGGCCTTCCGCGACGAGCGGCGCAACGCGGCGGCGGCTGGCGCGCCCATCGTCATGGCCCGGGACGCGGCCGACTCGCTCGCGTCGATGGAGCGCGACAGGGTCGAGGACGCGCCAGGGCGCGCTGCGCAGAAAACGGTTTAGCCGCGCTGCGGGCGCCCGGCTCCCCGCGCAGCGGCGATCAACGCGTCACTGCGGCGGCGGCTTTTTCAGCGATCTCGAGCAGCGCCCGGCTGCCGCCAAAGCCCAGGGTGGCCAGATGACGGTGATAATCCCTCGCGGTTTCTGATTTCACCGGCGCCGCAGCGATCGGCAGGGTTTCCTCGTTCGCTTCCGTGTAAGTCGATACGAAGAAATAACGAGGCGACATCATGTGCTCGCCGCAATGCAACATCGCTGAATTGGTGATCAGCACATCACCTGGGTCGGTCGCGATCCAGACCACATGTCTGTCGATTTCGTCCACCAGCGAGAAGTCAAGCGTCTGGCAAAGCTTCGTCAGCGCATCGCGATGCGTATCAAACCACGCGAGGGGTTGCTTTACACCCACGCGCCGACAGACCCCGGCAAAGGCGCGCGCGTCGTGGCTGAATGGAATAACGCCAAGCATGCCGCCCTGCATGTTCGCCGCGGCGCAGTAGTGCAACACCCGTATGATGCGTTTCTGCGGGTTCTCGATGTTGTAGGCCGAGCCGGCCTTTTCGCAGAGTTGGCGATAGTCGCGGTGCAGGCCCCGGGCGCTGTAGTGCGCGGCGACCGATGAGCCGAATTCAGTGGCATGCGTGCCGAGGATGCGCTGCACGATCTCGCACACGCGCGCATTGGCCGCGTAGGGCCAGAAGCGGCGGTCGTTCAGAACAGGCGACCCGCCGGTAAACCCGCGGGCCTCGCCCTTGAAAACCTTGAGGTAATCGACCGGACGCAGGCCGGAGGCATCGACGCACAGCCTGTGCAGCGCCTCGCTGTCCGCAGCCGAATACACGCCGCGAACCTTCACGATGTTGAACTGATCGAACAGGGCGGCGATCTCCGCCGCCGACGCGGCCGCGTCCGCCACGCCGTAAGCCGGAACCAGTCCGAAGGGATTCATGCCGCGCGAAAACTCGTCAAAGTAGTTTCCAAGCCGCCGCTTCGCCCTTGCGGACGGAATAATGCGTTCAGGGGCGGCGTTCAGGACGGGAATCTGAGCCTTGCGGCGCAAAAAATTCAAGATGCAACACTCCTGTGAAGAAACAACCGGGGGTATAGTGTTCTCACTTGCGTCCGGTCAAGGGACGAACGCTCGGCCCTTTCCAGCATAGCCGCCGTTTAGACGATCCCGCGCAGCAGCATGAACGCTTCGGCGGCGCGCGCGCCGCAGGCCGCGCCGCGCAGCCCCATCTGGGCCCGGAGCGCCTCGACGCTGCGCGGAAAGGGGAAGGGCTGGATCTCGTCGCCGAACAGCTCCGCGATGCGCAGCTTCTCCTCCGCATGGGCCGAGACGTCGGCGAACAGATCGGCGCGGAAGGCCTCCTCGCGCCGCACCGCCGCGTCGGTCTCCGACAGGGTCTCATAGACAAGCGTCCAGCGCACCGAAGGGTAGCGGAACCACTTGGCGCAGGCGGCGCCGGCGTCGTGGACGGCGGCGTGGTCGCTGTGGGCGTCGCCGCGATGCGGCAATAACAGGACCTCGGGCGCGACGGCGCGCACCGTCGCGCCCAGGGCCGACACCAGATCGCCCAGCGCAACCGCATCGAGCCGGGCGGCGGGAAAACCCAGCCGGTGGACGCCGGCGAAGCCATAGGCGGCCGCGACCGCCGCGATCTCGGCTTCGCGACGGGCGATCTTGTCGGCGGGCCAGCCGTCCTCGGGCCGCATCGCGGTGACGATCACCCAGTGGATCGGTCGGCCCGCCGCCCGCGCCCGCAGAAGCAGGCCGCCCGCGCCCAGCGTCTCGTCGTCGGGATGGGGCGCGGCGACAAGCACCGGGCCTGTTCCGCTCTCGATCGGCATCGGATCAACGCTCCATCAGAAAGGGCTTGCGCATCAGAGGCGGCCCGGTCTCGGTTTCGGCGAGCGCGTCGGCGATGCGCCGCCCGGCGGTCCCGTCGCCGTAGGGCGAGCGGCGCCCGGCGACGCGGGTGCGGAACGCGGCGTCGGTGGTCGCCGTCGCGATGGCGGCGGCGATCTCGGCGGGCGCATAGCCGGTGAAGATCACGTTGTCGGCGTGCTCGCGTCCGCGCTGGCGCATCCCGACATTGATGGCGGGCAACCCCAGCGTCGGCGCCTCCAGAATTCCGGCCGAGGAGTTTCCGACCATCACTGCGGCATGGCGCAGCAGGTTCACGAAGACGCGGCGTTCGAGGAACGAGAAGGCGCGCACGCGCGGGCAGCGGGCGGCGAGCGCGGCGATCCCGGCCGCCACGCCGTCGTTGCCGGGATCGGAGTTCGGCGCCATGGCTGCCACGAACAGGCCGCTCTGCTCCAGCGCCTGTGCGATCGCGCCCATGTGCGCCTGCGCGTCGCGGAAATCGGTGATCGTGGGGTGATAGAGCAGCACCGCGTAGGGTGCGCCCGCCCAGTCCACGCCGAGCGCGGCGTCGAGCGCGGCGCGGTCCATTTCGGGCGTCGAGAGCAGCCGGTCGAGACCCGACGCGCCGACGACGCGGATCCGCCAGTCCTCCTCGCCCAGCAGCCGCAGCCGCCGCGCGCTGAGTTCGGTCGTCGCCATGTGCAGGTGGGAGAGCTTGGTGACGGCGTGGCGCACCGGATTGTCCACGTTGCCATCCTCGGCGTGATCGCCGCCGCCGAGATGAACCACGGGAATGTGGTGGTAGAGCGCCGCCGTCGCGCCGGTGAGCGATTCTTCGCGGTCGCCCATCACCACAAGAAAGTCGGGGCGCTCGCGCGCGAACAGGTCGGTCAGCCCGGCGAGTTGCAGCGCCGCGCCCTTCACCCGGCCCGAAAGTTCGTCTGAGGCGAGCAGACTGTCGATGCGCGCCGCGATGCGTCGGCCGTCCGCCTCGATCTGACGCACCGACAGGCCGTAGCGCCGGGTCAGGTGCGCGCCGGTGACGACGACCGCCGCCTCCAGCCCCGGCGTCGCCTCGACCGCATCGATCACCGGCGCGAGGATGTCGTATTCGGAGCGGATGCCGCTCAGGAAGTGGACGAGGCGGGTCATGCGCGCTCCTCAGTAAAGATCGCTGTCGAGCATGGCCAGCCGCCAGCGACGCGGATCATTGATCAGCGCGACCGGTCGCGCCAGCGCGCAGCCACCGAAATAGGTGACGGGCGCGCCGGCCGCGAAACCCGCGCGCTCGAACAGCGCCCGGTCGGGCTCACCCGGCAGCCGCCAGCAGTGCAGCCGCCGCGCCCCCGCCGCCGCTGCGCGCGCCTGCGCGGCGGCGAGCAGGGCGCGCGTCGCCGCCGCATCGGCGGCGCGCAGCTCGACAAGGTCCATCGCCTCCGCGCCGAAGGGCTTGAGCAGCGCGTAACCCGCGATCCCGCCGCCCTCGGGAAGCAAGAGGCGGGTGTAGCGCTGTGCGGGATTGGCGTCGATCCGCCAGGCGAGCGTCGCCGCGTCGCGCGCGAAGCCAACCGGCGTATCGCGCGCGAGACGGGTCGCGAGACGGTCGAAACGGGCGTCGATCGCGTCCGCCGCGATCACGGCGGGGTCGGCGACGGGCGGGCGCGTCAGATCGGCGGTCATTGTCGCCACGTCGCACACGTCGATCCAGCCGAGCTTGGTCAGCCGCGCGGCGTGGACCATCTGGTTGGGAAAGCCGAGCGTCGCCGCGCAGCCCTCGGCGGCGAGCGCGGCGTAGAGCGCACGCGCCGTCGCCTCCAGCAGGCCGCGCCCGCGCCAGCCGGGATGTGTCATGGTCGTCATGGACAGCGCCGCCGGAACGGCCTCGCCCTCGATCGCTAGCGTGGCGCGGGACGCCGCGTAATGCGCGGCGAGCGTCTCGCCCGCCCAGGCGAGCATCACCAGAGGTCCGCCCGCAGGATGATCGTGAAAGCGCCAGCGCCAGTAGGCGGGGCTCATCTCCCGGCCGAAGACGGCGCGGAAAAGACCGAGGATCGCCGCCTCGTCGCCGGGTCTCCAGGGTCTGATTTCGACATCCACGGCCCGTCTCCTCACACCCGCCACGGCAGCATCCGCGCGCCCGCTGGCACGTCGCGGCGTACCGACGCGCCGACGCCGATCAGCGCCCCTTCTCCGATGCGCACGCCGGGCGCCACGGCGGCGCCCGCCCCCACCAGCGTCGCCGCGCCGACATGGACCCCGCCGCAAAGCGCCGCGCCGGGGCCGATCAACGCCGCCTCGCCGATGTCGCAGTCATGATCAACGCAGGCGCCGGTGTTGATGATCGCCGCCGCGCCGATCCGTGCGCCCGCCTGCACCACCGCCCCCGCCATCACCACGGCGCCCGGTCCGATCTCCGCCGAGGGCGAGACGATCGCCGAGGGATGGACAAGCGCCGGGGTCGCCGCATCGGCGGCGACCAGACGCGCGTGCTCCCGCCGTCGGATCGCGTTGTCGCCGATGGCGGCGATCAGCGCCGCCCGCCCGGCCCAGTCCGCGACCTCCCCGGCGAGCACGGGCGCGCCGATCACGGTCTCGCCGACAGCGCGGTGGGGATCGAGGAAGCCGACCACCGTCCAGCCCGCCGCGCGCGCCAGTTCCGCCACAACCCGGGCGTGGCCGCCCGCGCCGAGCAATACGAGCGCGCGCGCGGCGGCGGCGCTCACACGAGATCGTCCGGCGCGAGCAGCGCGCCCGCCGCCACCGGCCGCGCCAGAACGCGGCCGACAAGATGCTCCTCCATCATCGGCGGAAAGCCGTCCGCTGGGCGCAGAAGGATCAGATCGCCCTGCGTGATCCGCGCGCCCGCCGACAACGCGCGCGCGGCGGCGACGCTGCGCCGACCGAGCCTGCGCCCGGACTCCTCGCTCGGCTGCGGCGCCTTGCGGGGCACCCCCAGCGCCGCCTCGACTTCGCGAATGCCCGCGACCATCGCCGCGAAGGTCGGCGGCTCCAGCGAAGCCTGGTGATCGGGGCCTGGCAGAGCGCGGTCGAGGGTGAAATGCTTCTCGATCACGCAGGCGCCCAGCGCGACGGCGGCGAGGGCTACGGCCGCGCCGTCCGAATGATCCGAGTAGCCGACCGGCGCCCCGGCCGCCGTCGCGAGCGTCGCCATGGCGCGCAGGTTCAGTTCGCCCGGCGGCGCGGGATAACAGCTGGTGCAATGCAGAAGGACCACCGGACCGGATCCGGCCTCGCGCAGGATCCGCAAACCGTAGAGCGACTCCTCCAGCGTGCACATGCCGGTGGACAGGATCACCGGGCGCCCCTTGGACCCCATGCGGCGCAGATAGGAGGTCGAGACGCAATCCGGCGAGGGAACCTTGAAGGCCGCGACGCCAAGCGCGTCGAGCATGTCGATGCTGTTGATGTCGAAGGGCGACGAGAGAAAGACCACGCCGCGGGCCGCGCACTGCGCCATCAGCCGCCGATGCGCCGCCTCGCCCAGCTCAAGGCGTTTGAGCATCGCGTGCTGGTCGGTTTCGCCCGAGTTGACCCGCTGGTACGCCGCCGTCTGCGTGGCGGGCGCCGCAAGCCGGTCGGCGCTGAAGCTCTGGAACTTCACGGCGTCGGCCCCCGCCTCCACTGCGGCGTCGAGCATCCGCCGCGCCAGCGCCTCGTCGCCGTTGTGATTGACGCCGATCTCGGCGATCACGAAGCAGGGCGCGTCCGGCCCCACGCGCCGCGCGCCGATCGCAAAGGTCTCCATCACGCCGCCTCCACAAAATAGGGTCGAAACGGCGCGGTGACAAAAGGGTCGTCCGGCAGGGTGCCCGCCGGACGGATCGCCGCCTCGCCTTGCGCGACCAGATCGGCGACCGCCCCGACAAGACGGTCGCCATAGCCGTTGTCGAAAAGTTGCGGATTGGCCGCGCGGATCGCGGCCATGCGCGCCCGCGTCGCGGCGCCGCCCGCGAGGGCGTCGCGGATCGCGGCGGCGGCCTGGACGGCGCTCGTGCAGAGCGGTGCGCCGATGATGTCGTGATAGGGCACCGGATAATCGACGCCGGGCCGACCGAGGATCGCGACCGGCCGCTCGAGCGCCGCCGCCTCGAGGGCGGTGACGCTGTAGAGCACGAGCACCATGTCAGACGCCGCGATCAGATCCTTCACGTCGCCGCTCACGACCCGACAGCGCGCTGCGGCTCCCGCCCCGGCGGCGATGGCCAGGTAGCGCTCGATGCGTTCGGGGCCCTCCTCGGGATGCGGCTTGAGCAGCAGGAGCGCAGGCCGGTCGAGCGACGCCACTGCCTCGACCGCCATGCGCCAGACCGCCATGGCGTGGGCATCGGCCATCGGCTGGGTCGGCATCAGCACGATGGGCGGATCCTCCGCCGCAAAACCCAGCGCCGCCCGCGCCGTCGCACGCGCCGCGATCGGGTCATAGCCGGACGGCGGCTGGATGCGCGGCGAGCCGATGGCGCGGCAGCGCTCGCGCGGCACGCCGAAATGGCGCGCATATTCGTCGGCGAAATAGTCGAGGCCGAGCAGCGCGAGATCGGCGGGGACCGAGGCGTAGCGGCAATACGCGGCGTTGAGGCAATGCGGCTCGACGATCGCTGTCGGCACGCGCGCCGCGCGGGCGAGGGCGACGAGCTGGAGATTCATCGGCGTGCGCGCCGGGCAGATCAGCAGCGCCTCGTAGCGGTGGCGGCGCAACGCCGCCGCGCCGATGCGCAACCGGGCGAACGTGGCGAGCAGCGCGTCGGGAATGGCGCGGTCCATCTCGTTGCGGACGCCGACGCGCACGGCGTCGTCAGCGGGGTCGGGCGATCCGACCCGGTCCGGCGGGACGGCGGCGCGCAGCAGCGCGGCGAAGGCGGCGGCGGCAGGCTGCGGCGGCTTCGGCGGCGCGAGCGAAATGACGCCGGGCCGCAACCCCTCGGCGGCCGTCTCCGCCAAGCCATCGACCGCAGCCGCGCGATCGCCGCGCGTCCAGAGAAGATCGACATCGAACCGCGCGCTCAGCGCAACGGCCAGACCGAGGGCGTCGCGAACATAGGCGCGGTCCTGACCGGTTGCGAGCGCCACGCGCGGGCCGTTCTCATGATAGGCGCCGCCGCGTCTCGCGAGACCTGCGGCGACGCCGAAGAGATGGCGCTCGACGCGCGCCTCGAGTTCGTCGCGCCTAGCGGCGGTCAGCGGCGGCTCCTCCGTCGCCGCGCCGGTCATCGCGGCGCGCGCGGCGGCGAGCCGATCAAAATGGCCGCGCCGCGCGCGGATGGCGCTCGACCGGCAGCATCCCCGCACGCGGGGATCGGCGGCAAGCGCCGGGTCGGCGGTCGCGAGCCGGTAGAGCCGCCAGTCGCGATCGAAGCAGAACATCACATCGTCAAAGGCCGGATCGCGCGCCGCCGCAAGCACCGCGTTGGCCCGCAAGGCCGCGAAGAAAAACCGGTCGGCGACCTCCAGCACCAGACCCGGGCGCAGCGCCTCAAGATCGGCGCGTTCGGGCCCGAAGCGGCGCAGAAGGTCGTCGAGCCTGGCGACGAGCGCCTCGGCGGCCGCCGCCGTCGCGACATGCAGGGCGTGATAGCGCGGCGCGAACCGGTCTGCGCGGCTGCGCGCGTGCTCCACCACGATACGCGCCCCGCCGGAGCGTGCGGCCAGCGCGTCAAGATCGAGCGCCCCGTAGAGATCCTCGAACACCAACACGGTGGCCTGCTCCGCGCCGACGGCGAGTGCGGCGATCGTGGCCGGCGGGATCGACTTCTCGACCACGACAAGCCGACGACGGGCGGCGCGGGGCGCGAGGTCGGCGAGATCGAGATCGGCGAACCCTTGTGGCTGAGGCGCGTCGAGCGGGCGCAGGCACGCAGCGGCGAAGGCGGCGAAACCAGCGTCGGCGGAAGCCACGCGCTTCAACGCCTCGAAACAGCGCGCCGCAGCCTCGGCATGGCCCGCCTCCAGAAGCGCCGAGACCAGCATCGGACTCTGGCCGGCGCAGCGCGCGGCGGCGATCAGCGCGGGCGTCGCCGCCATGATCGCCGCCGCCTCGGGCGCCCAGTCCCGACCGCCCAGAAGAAGCGCGTACCAGCCGCCCTGCGGCCGACCGCACAGCAGACGCAGCGCAACCAGACGCGCAGCCGCCGGACCACGGCGGCGCGCGACCATCTCCAGAAGGAAAGTCAGCCGCGCAGGCGTGCGGCGCAACGGGCCGCGCGCGAACAGCGTCGCCGCCGCGCTTGGCCCAAGAACCCGTTCAACGGCGGAGAGCAGCGCACGGGAGATCTCCTTCTCCCACCAGGCGGCCTTTGACAGCGAACTCATCGGCCTCCCTCCCCCGCTTGCGCCCGCGCCATCAGCGCCTCGACGATGATCCAGTCCGTCTCGGTGTCGATATCAACGCTACGCGACTCTGGCATGACGTAGAGCCGCGTGCGATCGGTCAGCGCGGCCGGACCCGCGAAGAACGCCTCGCGGGTCCAGACATAGACCGAGCCGTTGATGTCGAAGCAGGCGGGGGCGTCCTGTCGGCGCACCACCGGCGGGTCGAGCGGCTTGGAGAGCCGCCCGAAGCCGTCCGCGCCGCGTTCGACCAGGTTGAAGTAGGGCGATTTGCGTGCAGGCGCGACGCTCAGGACGTTGTCGCAGCCGCCTTCGAGCAGCAGATCGAGCGCCGCCGAAACGTCGCCCGGCTGGCGCAGCGGCGCGGTGGCGTCGAGATCGACCATCACATCGAAGCGCAGACCGGTCCCGGCCTCGACCGTCTCGACGCAATGGCGGATCGCGGGCGGCTTGGCGGCGGCGTCGGTCGCCATCCAGTCGGGGCGGCGTACCGCGAGATCGACGCCCCAGGCGCGCGCGGCGTCAAGGATCGCGGGGTCGTCGGAACTGACGGCGATGGCGGCGAAGCGCCCTGCGGCGCGGGCGTGATCGAGCGTATGCCACAGCAGCGGCTTGCCCATCAGGGGGCGGACGTTCTTGCCGGGCGCGCCCTTCGAGCCGCCCCGGGCGCAGACCGTGCAAAGGGCCAGCGGCGCGTTCACGACGCGCCCCCTGCTGCGGAGGAAGCGGCCTGAGAGGCGGGTTGCGCGACGGGGCACCCTGCGGCGGGCGCTGCGGCAGGCGCTGCGGCAGGCTTCGGCGCAAGCCCGAAGCGGCCCACCGCGAAGGCGCGCGCCGCCGCCTGATGGCCTGCGGGCGAGAAGTGCATGCCATCCGGCCCGGCCAGCCGCCCGACGCCGTCATGCCAGAGCAGCCGGTCCAGATCGATGACCAGCGCCCCGGTCTCGGCGGCGACATCCATGATGCACAAATTGTAGGCGGTGAAGCGCCGGCAAACCTGAGGCGTGCGCCGCCAGAACTTCAGCGGCGGCGTGAGGATCGTGGCGAACGTGACGCTCGCCGCGCCCGCGCGCCGCGCCTGTGACGCAATGGCCGCGAGATTGCGCGCGAAATGATCGAGCGGCACATACTGATGGTTCGGGTAGGCCGCGACGATCTCCGCGCGCCGGGTCCGCGCGAAGCCGACCACCGCCGCCGCCGTGTCGGGCGGCAGGAGGCCGACGGCGAGCCGCTGAGCGGGCATGAACATCCGCACCGCGCAGTCGTTCAGCCCCAGATGCACCAGCAGATGCGCCCCGGCGATGCGACCGGGATCCGCCTCGACAAGCGCGAGGGCGTCGTCGGTGGTGAAGAACCGCTGGCAATGGGCGTCAACCGCCGCCGACCCGCGCGCGGCGAGCGCATCGTGGATCAGGCTCGCATAGACGCCGCCGACGGCGGCCTCGAAGTCGGCCTCCTCGGGCCGCGGCAGGCCGAGAGAATCCGCCACGATCATCACGCGGCGCTCCGGTAGCGGCGCGGCGCGAGCGCGCATGAGGGCGGCGAACCGCGCGGCCTCAGCCTCCAGGCTGGCGTTCTCGGCCTCGATGCGCCGGCGCAGCGCCGGTTGCGGCGCCCGCTCGACGAGGAGCGCGCGGCACAGATCGAACCGACGCATGGCCTCGGTCATCCGGCCGGCCTCTGCGGCGGCGCCCGCTGCGGCGATGACCGCCGCGATCTCGGCGGCGAAGGTGGTCTGCGCGGCGGCGCTCACGCCGCGCGCTCCGCGCCGAGGGCCGCGCTGCTGGGAATGTTGATGAGGCGCCCGGCGATGTCGCGCGCCACGGGCAGCGGCGCGGCGGGGCAATCGGCGTGCATCGGCAGATCGGACATCAGCGTCCAGACAGGCCGGGTCATCAGTCCCGCCGCATTCGTGGCCTCCAGAAGCGGGTCGCGGTCGGTGGGATCGTCGAGCACCAGCGCGTTCAGCCAGTAGTTGCTTCGCGCCCCGGCGGGTTCCTCGAAGACGCGCGCGCCCTCGACGCCGCGAAAGACGGCGCGGTAGCGCTCGGCGAGGCGGCGCTTGTCGGCGAGCATCGCCGGAAGCTGTTCGAGCTGGGCGCAGCCGAGCGCGGCGTTCACATTCGGGAGGCGATAGTTGAAGCCCGGCTCGTCATGGATGAAGGCCCAGGGGTGCGGCTGTTTCGCCGTGGTGGTGAGGTGCTTGGCGCGGTCGGCCAGCGCGTCGTCGTCGGTCAGGATCGCGCCGCCGCCGCCGGTGGTGACGATCTTGTTGCCGTTGAAGCTGGTGGCGCCGATCAGGCCCCGCGCGCCGAGCGGCGCGCCGTCGAGCAGGCTGCCAAGCGATTCCGCCGCATCCTCGACCACCGGGATCTCCCAGTCGGCGGCGACCGCGAGCAGCCGGTCGATCCGCGCGGGATGGCCGAAGGCGTGCATCGGGACCACCGCCGCGATGCGTCGCCCGGTGCGGCGGTTGACCGGCCCGCCCGCGCGGCGCTCGGCGGTCTCGGTCAGCCAGACGTCGAGCGCGTCCGGGTCGAGCCCGAGCGTCGCCCATTCGCTGTCCACGAAATGCGAAACCGCGCCGCAATAGCGCACGGCGTTGGCGGTGGCGACGAACGTGAGCGCGGGGATCAGCGCCTCGTCGCCCTGCCCGACCCCGGCGAGCCGCAGCGCGACGTGCAGCGCCGCCGTGCCATTGACCGTGGCCACCGCGCGGCGGGCGCCAAAGACGGCGGCGAGATCGCGCTCGAAGCGGTCCACATAGGCGCCGACCGACGAGACCCAGCCGGTGTCGAGACAGTCCTTGAGATAGCGCCACTCGGCTCCCGCGAAACGCGGCGCGTGCAGCGGCACGAAGCCGTCGTCGGCGCGGACGGCGTCGCGGATCAGGCCGGTCGTGCGGGGGATGTCGATCCGGGTCATGGCGTCAGAGCGTATAGCGACCCGCGCGGTAGCGCGCGAGATTGGCGGGGTCGGCGAACCAGGCGGCGGTCTCCGCGACGCCGCGCGCGAACCCCTCGCGCCCGCCATAGGCGGGCGTCCAACCGGTCAGCCGCCGCGCCTTCTCGACGCCAGCCCAGAGGCGCTCCACCTCGCTCGCTTCGGGGCGCATCCGCGCCTCCTCGGAGAAGAGTTCGATCTCGGCCCCGAGAGCGGCGGCGATCAGATGCGCCGTCTCCTCAATCGAGATCTCGAAGCCGGAGCCGAAATTCACCACTTCGCCGATCGCCGCGTCGCATTCCGCCATCGCCATGAAGGCGCGCGCGGTGTCGGTGACGAAGCTGAAGTCGCGGGTAGGCGTGAGCTTGCCCAGCTTGATCCGCCGCGCGCCCGCCGCGATCTGGGTGGCGATGGTCGGGATCACCGCGCGCGCAGACTGGCGCGGGCCGTAGGTGTTGAACGGTCGGATCACCGCGACCGGTGTGCCGAACGAGCGCTGGAAGGAGAGCGCGATCTGGTCGGCGCCGATCTTGGAGGCGGAATAGGGCGACTGGCCGACCAGCGGGTGCTCCTCGGTGATCGGAACGAACTGCGCCGTGCCATAGACCTCGCTGGTCGAGGTGTGCACCACGCGCGCCACGTCGTGGCGCCGCGCCGCCTGGACGACGTTGAGCGTGCCCTTGACGTTCACGTCCACATAAGTGTCTGGCGAGTGGTAGGAGTAGGGAATGGCGATAAGCGCGGCGAGATGCAGCACGATCTCCATGCCCGCCATCGCTTCGGCGACACCGTTGGGATCACGGATGTCGCCGGCGAACACGTCGAACTGGCCCGCCACGTCCGGCGCGGCATGATCGAGCCAGCCCAGGCTGTCAAAGCTGTTGTAGAGCGTGAAGGCGCGCACGCGCGCGCCCTCGCGCACCAGCGCCTCGACCAGATGGGAGCCGATGAAGCCATCGGCGCCGGTCACCAGAACGCTGCGGCCAGCAAGGGACATGCGCGGCGCGCCTCCTGTCAGGAATGGTTGAGGCCGTCGCGGATTGCGGCGTAGGCCGCAAAACGCTCGGCGTGGTCGGCGAGGGTGAGGAGCCGGGGATCGGCGCCGTCGGCGAGAAAGGCCGCAAGCTGGGCGTGAAGGCCGGGCTTGAACCGGCGGTCGAGCGCGTCGTCGAGAGCCGCCTGCGTCAGCGCGAAACTGCCCTGCTCCTGCACGAAAAGCTGCTCCATAGGTTGCAGCACGAGCCGCCGCCGCGCGGTCATCACCTCGACGCCCCAGCGCCCCGGCGCGAGCCAGTTCGCGTGCCACGAGACCAGCGCGCCGTTCTCGGTCTCGCCCCAGCCGGTGAAGACCGCGCCCGCCGGGTGCCAGACAAGGCCGCCCTTGCGCGCGCCGCACAGCCGCTTAGGCGCGCCGGCGAGGTGGAAGGCGAGATCCACCACATGGGTTGAGTTGCCGTAGAACCAGCCCGCGAGATCGGCCGGGTCCTTGTCAAGCGCCTCGATCCGCTGCGTCGCCTCGGTGAAGTCGAACTTGACCGAGAGCGCCCCGCCATCCTCCGCGATCATCGCCCGCGCCGCTTGGGTCGCGGCGAAGAAGCGGCGGTTGTAGGCGACGAAGGCCTCGGCGCCGACAACGCGGACATCCGCCGCGAGCGCTGCGGCGCCGACGGGATCGAGCGCGGCGGGCTTCTCGATCAGCAGCCGCCGGGCGCCCGCGCCAAGCAGGGCGCGCGTCGCCTCGGGCAGCAGCGCCGCGCTTGTCGCGATGATCGCGATCCGGGGCGGCGCAGGGAGCGCGGCGAGCTGGTCGGCGAGCGGGCCGATCCCCGGCGTCACGCCGACAGCCGCCGCGAAGACCGCCGCCGAGGCGGCGCCGCGCCCCGCGACGCGGAACGGGCGGCCGAGCGCGGCTAGCACGGCGGCGTGCGCCTGCGCCATCGGCCCTGCGCCGACGATCAGGACATCGCCGGGAGTCGCGGCGCTCAGGAGATCGGGCACGGCGCGTCTTCCTCCACGGAAATCCCCATGGCGGCCCGGAACATGTCGAGCGCCAGCGCATGCTGCCGCGCGGACTGGGCGTAGGGCGTCAGCCGCGAGGCGCCGTCGCGCAGAAGCGCGTCGTATAGATAGGGCATCTCGCTGACATGCCGGGCGGCGAAGGGCGCGGTCGGTCCGGCGTGGCCGTTCGCTTCCAGGGCCGCGACCGTACGCGCGCCCTCGTCGATGCGCCAGCCGCCCCAGGCGCCGCGCAGGGTGACCACCGGGGCGCGCGGCGCGGCGGCGGCGCAGACGATGCGAACGGCGCCGCCGCCCGAAAGCCGCCCCGTCACGCATCCGGTCATCTCGACGCAACCCGACCGCTTGGCGGGCTTCGCCTCCGGGTCGAGCGCCTCGCCGGAGAGATCGCTCACCGCTTCGCCGGTCAGATGTTCGGCAAGGTCGAGGAAATGCACCAGGTTCGAGCAGAGCCCCCACCCCGCGCCCTCGACGGAGAAGTCGGCGACCGGTCGGCCCGCAATATCGGCGCGCAGGGCGTCGTAGCCGGGGAAGCCCCGTCGGCCGCAGTTGACGAAGGCGGCGATCCCGCGCCCGGCGAACGTCGCGCCGACGGCGTCGAGGTCGCGCCGCGTCTGGAACAGGATCTTCTCCAGCAGCACGGCGCGCGGCGCCGTCCGCGCAAGCGCCGCCTCGAGCGCGGCGCGGCGCACGGCGGCGGTCGTCGCGACGATCAGAAGCTCAGCCCGGGCGGGCGCGCCCTCCCCGTCGGCCGATGTCGTGACCGCGAGGCCGCCCGCCGCCGCCAGGGCTGCGGCGCGTGCACCCGGATCGGGCTCGACGACATGGACCTCGGGCGCGGCGTTGGTCGCCGCGAGCGCCTCGAGATGACGGCGGCCGATGGCTCCGGCGCCCACGAGAATCGCGCGGGGCTTCACGCGATCGCCTCCGGGCGTGACAGAAGCGTCTGGTGCATGGCGTGTTCCGCGTGCCAATTGTGCCTGCCCGGCTTTCGGCCGACCACGATGCGGTCGTGATAGCGGGACACGGAAGTCGAGTTGCGGTGCAACGCATAGCCAAAGGCCGATCCGGCGTCCAGCCGTCCGCCCGACGCCCGCGCCGCCCAGGCGAGGCCGATCAGCCCCACGCTCGGCGCCGCCTCGAGCCGCGCGAAGAGACAATGATACAGGCCGGTCGGCACGGTGACCAACGCCGCGCCGAGATCGAGCAGCTTTTCCAGCCGCTGCGTCGCATCGCCGAAGCGGAAGCGCAGGTCGCAGCCCGTCGCGACCACGAGCCGGACGCCGGGCGGCGCCTGCAGAGGCACGAACGCATCGTCATGGGGGCGCATCCAGACGTCGGTGCGTCGGCCATGGTCGGCGGGGTCGTCGGGAAAGGCGTTGAACCGCACCACGAGCCGCCGCGCGTCGATCGTCGGCCCGAGTCCGCGCCCGGCGAGATCGGGCCCGTTGGCCACCAGCGCCACGCCGCCGGGATCCTCTGCGACCAGCCGGTCAAACATTCCGTCGACCGCGGCGAGCGCATCGGCGACGCGGGCCGCCGTCTCGGCGCGGCGCAGATCGCGAAAGCCGCGCACGCGCAGCGCAAGCAGCAATTCAAGATAGCCCGTGCGCGCGAGCGCGTCAGGCGCGCGGCAGCGCAGAAGGCGCGCCGCCTCCGCCGCCTCGTCGGCGCAGTTTGCGGCGACCAGCGCCGCCGCAGCCCTGAGCGCCATGGGCGCAGAGACGCGCGGCTCGGCGAGGATCGCGCGGGCATGCCCGGCGAGATCCGCAGCGCCGCCGCCGCGCTCCCAGACGAGTTCAAACAGCGCGCGGCGGGCGGCTGCGCGCAGACCGCTTCGCACCGGGCGCGCCAGAAGGCCGCGAAGCAGCGCCTCCGCCTCGGCCCGCGGCGTGAAGCCGTAGCGCACGAGCGCGGCGGCGGTAAGCGCCAGGTCGGGATCATCGGGAGACGCCGCCTGGGCGCGGCGGAGGCTCTGCGCCGCCGCCTCATGCTCCCCGCGCCGCGCCAGCGTCCGCGCCGCCGCAAGGGCGGCGACCGAAGCGCCGCCGCGCAGGCGCCACCTCAGCCGCGTCAGCAACCCGGCGGAATCGCCGGGCCCGCCAAACACTGCGGCGAGGGGATTCATTCCTGGTCGAGCGCGCAGAGTTCCGCAGTCACGGCGTTCAGATCGTCCGGGTTGGCGATGTCGCGCCAGTACTCGCGCAACGGAAACGTCGCGGTGCGGCGCGGATGCGCCCTGATCAGCGCCTCGAACAGCGACGTCATGTCGAAATAACCGGTCGGCGGGATGTGGCGCAGCGCCTCGGGATCCAGCACGTAGATCCCGGCGTTGACGTACTGCGTCAGCACCGGCTTCTCGCGAAGGTCGCGCAGGACGCCGTCCTCCTGCAGCACGACGCCATACGGCACCTCGATGCGATGCTCCCGCACACACATCGTCGCCACGGCGTCGGTGTCGCGGTGATAAGTCGCCAGATTGCGGAAGTTGGCCGCCGTGACGAGGTCGCCGTTCATCACGATGAACGGCCGGACCGCCGCGTCGCCCAGCAGCCGCAGCGCGCCTGCGGTGCCGAGCCGCTCGGTCTCGCGCAGGTAGCGGATGCGCACGCCGAAGGCCGAGCCGTCGCCGAAATGCTCCTCGATCTTCTCGCCGAGGTAGCGGATCGAGATGTGAAACGACGTGAACCCCTGGTCGCGAAACCGCTCGATGATGCGCTGGAGGATGGGCTTGCCGCCAAGCGGCACCATCGGCTTGGGCATCGTCTCGGTGAAGGGACGAAGCCGCTGCCCCATGCCGCCGGCCATGATCACCACCGGCGTCTCGTCGGGCGTCGGCGGCACGATGTCCTCGATCATGTAGAGGCCGATCACCCGCCGCGCGCCATCCACGGCGGGCACGCGCAGGATGCGCCGCCTGGCGTTCATCAGCTGCGCCAGCGCCGCAGTCGTGACGCCTGGGCCGACGCACACCGGCGCACGGTTGAGGATTGTCCCGAGCGGCTGGGTCATCTCGAGGCCCCGCAGCAGCGCGCGGCGCACGTCGCCATCGGTCACGACGCCCTCCAGCCGCCCTTCCGGATCGACGGCGATCGCGATCTGCATGGCGCTCGCGTCGATCACCGCCACGGCGTCTAGAATGCTCGCGTCCGCCCCAAGAAAGGCGGATCGCGCATCGTGCATGCGAGGGTGCGTCATCGGAGCGGTTCCCTGACCCTGGGCCGCCGCCCTCCCGGTTGGGCGCGCGTCGGTCCTGTCAGGGAACTCTCTGTCGCATCGACCGCAAGGTTGCAACCCGGTTGCGGTCGATGCGCAGCCTCACGCATCAGATGAACAGGAAGTCGCTGTCGTCGATCGTGCCGATATCGGTGTTCGCCAGCACGATGGCGGACACGCCGAACGCGAGGCGCGCGGCGGCTCCGGCCTGGGTCACGGTGAAATCGGTCAGCGATCCCAGTCCCGCGACGCTGTCAACCACGATGCGATCGACGCCGTCCTGCCAGTCGAGGATCACATCGACGCCCCAGTCCGCAGCCGTGTACTGGAAGCTGTCGGCGTCCGCCCCGCCCAGCAGCACATCGTTGCCGCCATTGCCGCGCAGCGTGTCGGCGCCTGCGCCGCCCTCAAGCCGGTCAACCAGGTCCGAGCCGACGAGGAGATCGTCGAAGCGGGAGCCGATCACGCCTTCGACAAGACGCAGGCTGTCGCTGCCGCCCGATCCGTCGAGCGCCGAGTCGGAGCCCAGATTCACGATCACCCGCGCCGTCTCGCGCGCATAATCCACGAAGTCGAAGCCGGCTTCCCCGTTGAAGATGTCGTCGCCGGCGTTGCCGATGAAGCGGTTGTTGCCGGCGCTGCCGACGAACACGTCGTTTCCGGCGCCGCCGATCGCACCCTCTATGTCCCGCAGCGCGTCGCGCGCGCCGAAGCCATCGATGGCGATCCCGTCACGGAGATTCACCGCAACCCCCCTGACGCCGCCGGCGGCGGCGTCACGCGAGTAGTCCACGATGTCGAAACCGGCGCCGCCGCGGATGTCGTCCGCGCCGGCGAGGCCAACGAAGGTCTCGTTCGCGGCGCCGCCGACGAAGAGGTCCGCCAGACGGCCGCCGATCACGCTCTCGACCGAACTGAAGGTGTCGCGGTCGTTGAAGTCGCCGACTGCGTTGCCGGTTGCAAGGTTGACCACGACGCCCCGCGTCGCGCCGGACTGGCCATAGACCAGCACGTCCTGACCCGCGCCGCCGATGAACTGATCGGCGCCGTCGCCGCCCGCGAAGAACGCGCCCGTCGAACCGGCGACCACCAGATCCGCCAGCGCCGAGCCGTTGATGCGCTCGACATTGGCGATGGTTCCCCGTGCGCCTGTGGTGTCCACGATCCTGCCGGTCGCGAGATTGACCACCGCGCCGCGCACGCCGCCGTCGTCGGCGAAGCTTACCGTGTCAAACCCGTCGCCGCCGTCGAAGCGGTCGCCGCCGCCGCGCCCCTCGAACCAGTCCGACCCGGCGCCGCCGACCATGATGTCGGCGAGGCTCGTGCCGATCACGCGCTCGACGCCGGTGATCGACTCGCGGTTGCCAAAGGTGTCGATCGCCACGCCGGTGCCGAGATTGACCACGATGCGCCCCGAACCGCCACGCGATTGCTCGAGGCTGAAGTCCACCGTATCGAAGCCGCCGCGACCGTCGAACGCATCCACGCCGTCGCCGCCCACGAAGACGTTCGCGAAGGCGTCGCCTGAAATCGTATCGCCCCGGCTTGTGCCGCTGATCATCTGGATCGCGATCAGCCTGTCGGCGTCGCCGAAGGTGTCGGTCGCCGTTCCGGCCGCGAGATCCACGATGACGCCGCCCGCGCCGCCTTCGAGATCATAGCGGATCTCGTTGCGCGCGCCGAAACCGCCGTTGAAGATGTCGGCGCCGCCGTTGCCGACAAACTGGTCGTTGATGGCGCCGCCGACGAAAATGTCGGCGCCCGACGACCC
>Ga0100398_1000879_pt1 | contig 26535 bp, 20 predicted proteins | sample CryGeymeta201522_FD_81568 | JGI IMG/M metagenome (GOLD analysis project Ga0100398, IMG submission 81568) | Groundwater microbial communities from Crystal Geyser aquifers in Utah, USA - Crystal Geyser metaG 2015-22 | ecosystem: Environmental > Aquatic > Deep subsurface > Groundwater | place: USA...
CGGCGCAGGGTGGCCATGTTCAACGGATCTTGGATGAAGGACCGCAACAAGGCCGCAATACCGGCCCGGCTGGAAAGCGCGGCCTCCTCTGCCGGTGGCGCCTCGCCGAAGCGCACCAGCTCGACGGTCTGACTCCCCTGGGAGAGGATCCTACGCACCGTTGGCCCCCGCGGAATCACCGGCGCGCGCCGTCACCCACATCCAACATCTCCTCACGACCACCATCTCACTCGCAGCGCACCGCCGCCGGAGACCACCTGCGTTCCCAGTCTCACGCTCCCAGTCGAAGGACAGGCGATCCACCTTCACCGCCCCTTCTCTCCGCCCACGCCATCCACGATCGCGCGCGCCTGGCCGATCTCCGCCGCGCTGTAGGTACGCCTGCCGAGGGGGAAGGTCAGGGCACCGCCGCTGAGTACGGCCACCGCCTCCACCGCTCGGTCACAGACTCGGTGCCACACGGGCCACCGCTCTTGGCCGACGTTCTCGACCGGCGCCTCGTCCGCCAACAGGGGGCGAAGGTGGGCCAGCAAGCCGCGATCGTTCACGTATTCCAACTCGCCAATCGCGCGATAGCGCACTCGGGCGTCCGGATCTCCGAGGCGGTCGACCACCTGCCGGCGTTCGGCCCCGTCTTCCAGACGGGCGACCCCGAGGTTGATCTTTGCCACCGCCTCCGGGTCCGACTCCACCCGGGCCTGCTCCCGCAGAAGCACGAGGGCCGCAGGATCGCCGATCCGGCCGAGGATGCGGCCGATCTCGCCGCGCACCCGCGCATGGGGAGAGTCGCGAAGAAGTTGCAGGAGGGGCCGAACAATCCCGGGGGTGAAGCAGGTGTGGAGACCCACGAGGGCGGTATTCCAAACGTCGATCTCGGGATCGGACAAAGCGGCGACCAGGGCCCGGCTCGCCTCTTCGCCCCCGACCGCGGCGAAGCACTCGACGACCAGCACACGCTCGTCCGTGGACGCGGCAGTGGTGCGCGCCGCGAGCACCGGCAGGGCCGCGGCCGCCAGCCGGCGGCTGGTCTCCACGGCGTCGCCGCTGCCGGCATCGAGCTGCGCTTGGAGAAGTTGGGTATTCATACGGGTAGCCTCCCTATCCGGGGCGCCGCCACGCTGGCAGGCGGCCGCCACGGGTAGCGTAAGGGTGAGGACCGCTGCCAGCAGCAGCGCCGTCCAATCACGGGCCAAAGAGCCCGGTCGCTCCATTGCGCGCATCGGTGTACTCGTTGTCCGTGGGGTCCTGAACAAGGTTCTTGATGGTCAGCATGTGGCCGACGTTGCCGTTGCCGTACCCCACCTCCAACCCATCGAAGGGGTAGCGACCGGCGCTCTGGGTGCCACTGGCGGCGCCGGTTCGGTCCGCGGCGGCCAGGCCGACCATGTAGTACATCAGGCGGCGGCGACTCCAGAGGTCATGGCGGCGACGGCGCACATCCATGTTGAACTGGGGATCGTCGTCGGAGTGCGAGTCCTCCGGCACGGCGTGGCCACGACCCGCGAGGTTGAGGATGTGGCCGAGCTCGTGGGCCAGGGTATGGCCCTGAATCTCGATCGCGTCGGCGGAGTCCGACACCACCAAGCCGCGGTCGGCGCGGCTGCCAAAGCCGATGTAGAACGGGCTGCCGTCAGCGCTGGCGGTGCGAATCTGGCGGACAAAGTGGAGGTTGAGGCGGTTGGCCACCGGGTTGGTGGCCATCAGACGGGAGAAGTTCTCGTTCGCCTCCCCGGAACCGAACACCGGACACAGCAGGCTGCCGTCGGCGGGTGCGATCCCGTTGCGCGCCACCTGGTTGATGAGGTTGCTGTTGTCACGCTGGGTGTCGGCGAGAAACCGTACCCCGGCGGGGCGCCACTGGCGGTTCACCTCGGCCAGCAGGTTGGTGATGTCGGCGAAGGTGCGCGTCGTCGTATTCGCCGCGGCGCGGGTCGCGGGTGGGGCGAAGATGGCGGTGCGGTGAATGGCGCAGCGGACGGTGACCACCTGCGAGACGTGCACCGTCAGCTCGCCCACGATCGGACCATCCACGCGCTGCGCCCGAACCTGAACCTTCACATCCCCATCCGTCGCCGCGGCGCGAAACTCGATGTCAACCTCGTGGCCGGCGGCCAAGGCGACGCCGGCGGCGGGCGAGATGATGGTGAGCTTCGCCGCATCCTCGCTGGTGACGAAGAGCGGCGCGCCATCATCCAGGAGGTCGCGCACCACCCGGATGCGCGCCGTGTCGCCACGGCACACCCCGGCGACCGGACCGTGGTAGCCGGTAAAACCACGATCGTCCGGATCGGGCGCGGAGGTACCCGCCACCACCGCCGCCGCGGTGCGGGTGAAGCGCACCGGCACGATGCGTTCGGTCTTGTAGATCTCTCGCCGAACGGTCATGGCTACTCTCCCACCGTGTCGTGCAGCATCTGCTGGGTCCGCGGGCCGGCCAACCCATCGACCCGTAGGGGGTTGTGATCCGCCTGAAAGTTAAGAATGGCGTATTCGGTCTTGGGGCCGTTGACGCCATCCACGCCGCCCGCGTTGTAGCCCAGCATGTTGAGCCGCCGCTGCACTCCCCGCACCGTGGCGCTCGCTTCCAGTCCGCCACGCGCGGCAAGGTCGTAGACCGTACCCATCACGGTGACCCGCGCCCGCACGCCGGCCGGCAGGCGCAGGGTGATCTTGCCATCCGCGCCCGTGGTGCCACGGCGTGCGGCGCCACCCCCCACCTGCACCTCGTAGTCCAGACCGTTGATCGCCGCAGCCGCCTCCGTCCCGGGATACGACTGGAAGATCAACTCCACCGTCCGAACCCGGATCGCCGCATGGCCTTCACCCGCCCGGCGCGCCACCGCATGTGCCCCATCCGCCATCGCATCAACCTCCCGTCGGCCTCAGGAGCCGTGGACCTCGATCAGCTTGTCGCGGGTGGCGTCATCGACCACCCCGGATGGTTCGAGACCCGTGCCCTTCTGGAACTCACGAATCGCCTCCTGCATCCGTGCGGAATCCTTGCCGGTCACCCCGCCGCAGTCGTAGCCAAGGTTCATCAGCCGCGCCTGAACACCGGCCACGGTTGTGACGGGATCCAACTCTCCCAGCGCCAGGCCGATCGCATCTTCCCCCTCCACCAGCAAGTGACCCCTGCGCGCACCGGTCGCGATCGGATGCTCGATCTTGCCCTCGCCGTCCGTCGTCCCGGAGAGAAAGTGGCCGTCGATCTCCAGGGTGTACGCGAGGTTGGCGCGCGGGCCCGCCTCGTCGAGGAGCTGCATACGCACCTTGGTCGTGCCGGTCTTCTTGCGAAAGCGACGGCGTTGCTCCGCCGCACCGGACTCCTCCTTGCACCGCTTGGCTGGGATGACCATCACGTCACCCGGCTGGAGGACATTGGGATCCTGGCGCTCCGCCTTGAGCCGTTGATTGCCCGGGTCGTTCCAGATCGTATCCGGCAACAAGCCGTACCGGCCCGCGATGGAGGCGATGCACTCGCCCTCCTTCACCTTGTGCTCGGTCGCCATCACGCCTTCTCCCATGCGTCCTGGTCGAGGTCGGGGAAGCAGATCTTGCAGGTCGCGCCCGGCTCCACGCCGGTCACCTTGAGGACGCCGTCTTTGTTGGTGCGGCCGCTGTAGACCTTGCCGTCGGGGAGGGTGACCATCACCTGCTCGCCAGCCACGGGCTCATCTGCCTCGTCGATCAGCTCGACCTCCAGCCACGACTTCTCCTCCTCGTCCTCCTTGGGCTCCTTGTGGGTCGGCGCGGCCAGGGCCTTGGCGACGATCGGGTCCATGGTGGTGGCCTTCTTGCTGGCGGTGATGTCCTTGCCCCCGCCGACCGTGGCGGCGATCGCCGCGACCAAGGGCGCCGCCGCCCCCACCGCCTTGCCCACCTTGCCGGTACCCGCGACGCCGCCGCTGTTCAGCTTGATCTGGGTACCGCTGATCGTGACCCCGGAGGAGTCGATCTTGATGAAGTTGCCGCCCACCTTCACGGTCAGCTCCTGCATCCCCTCGATCACGACCCCCATCGCCTTCAGGTAGAGGTTCAACCCCACCTCCTGGCTGTGGTTCGCCTTGTACGCCTCCGTCACGTCGCCCTTGACCGTGAGCGAGCGATCCCCCACCACCTCAATGGATTGGTCCTTGCCGACCTTCAACGACTGGTCCCGGCCGGTCGCGGTGATCTGGTCACGGTCCACCAAGGCGTGGGCGTCGCGCTCGATCTTCTCCACCTTGTCGCGCGCCACGATGAGATGGCGGTCATTGCCGACATGCTCGCGGCGGTCGTGCTTCACCCGCAGGTCGAGGTCCTTCTCGGCGTGGAACAAGAGCTGCTCGTCGCCCTTCTTGTCCTCGAAGGCGATCTCGTTGGAGCCGCCGCCGCCCTTGGAGCTGCTCGACTTGATGGTCGAGCGGGTCTTCTCCGCCGGCAGGTTCAGGGGCGGCATCTGGTCGGCGTTGTAGACCCGGCCGGTGATGATCGGGCGGTCGGGATCGCCGTCGAGGAAGTCGACGATCACCTCTTGGCCGACGCGCGGCAAAAACATCATCCCGTAGCCACCGCCCGCCCACCCCTGGCTCACCCGCACCCAGCACGACGCCTTGTCGTCGTACTTGCCGGTGCGATCCCAGTGGAACTGGACCTTCACCCGGCCGTACTTGTCGGTGTGGATCTCCTCCCCCGACGGACCGACCACGAGGGCGGTCTGGCCGCCGGCGATCTGCGGCCGGCGGGTGGTCCGCGGCGGCCGGAAGGGGGTCGCCTTGGGGATGCACTCCACGTCGTTCTCGTAGGTGGCCTGGCCATGCCCGTCGCTTCCCACCGCCTCCGTCCCGGCCCCCTCGGGCTGGGCCCCGTAGTGCTGCACCGCGGTGATCACGTAGTCCTGGTTGAAGGCGCTGCGCTCGTGGCCGTCGAGGGCAAAGGTGTAGCCGCTGATCAGGCGGCAACAGTCGCTGTGACCGGTCGCCTGCTCGACGGTCGCCCGCTCGGCCTCCAGACGCACCTTCGCGATCCCCTTGCCGCGGCCACCGTCGTCGTAGCCCGCCGGGTAGTCGTAGATCTCCAACTCCGGGTGGTCATTGCCCTTGCTCTCCGCAGTCAGGTCGACCGCCGGCTTGAGGGGGTTGAAGTCACGCAGGACCACCGCCCCGGGGCGGATCTCCTGGGTCATGCGGAAGGCGGAGAAGAACTCCTCGTCGGTGGCGCCGAAGGCGGCGTCGCGCCGGGAGACGGTGGTGGGGTTGGCGATCCGCGGGTGGACGTCGGGGCCATCACCGAGGGTGAGGACGTGGCCCGTCTGGGTAGACACGAAGAAGAAGAAGATCCCCTCCTCCTCCATCAGGCGGCCGATGAAGTCCATGTCCGACTCGCGGTACTGGGCGCAGTAGTCACGCGGGGGATAGCTGTTGCGCAGGGCGAGACGGTAGGCGTCACTCGGCACGCCGCCGTCGTCGAAGACCTGCTTGATAATCTCCGGCACCGACTTCGCCTGGAAGATCCGGCAATTCTGCCGCTGGGTCAGGAGCCACACTGCCGGCACCAGCTCCACTTGGTAGTGGGTGTACTGAACGCCACGCCCTGTTTGCTCGATGCGCGACACGATGCCGTGGACGTAGCGCGCCTCCGGCTTTCCCTGGATGGTCAGCACCGCCGGCTGGCCGAGGACCTTGGCGAAGTCGAGCTCGCTCTCCTTGCTCACCAGCTCAAGGGTGAAGTGGAAGAGGTGGGAGATCTCCTCTTGGCCGTGAAAGCGCACCACGCGCAGGAGGTCGGCAGGCAGGTCGCCGGCGCGAAAGATCAGGTCCGCCTCGGCGGCGCGGTTACGGACGACGGCCATGGCTCCTCAGGCGACGGCTCGGCGGCCGCGCCCCTCCATCGGGGTGGGTGGTTCCAGGGCGCGGCGGACCGCCCCCAGGCTGGCGGGCGGACCCTCCACCCCCCCGGCCGGCGCAACCTCCGTCGCCGCCAGCCGCTCGCCACCAAAGCGCAGGAGCAACCCCGCGGACAAGCCGGTGCAAGCGAGGCAATCGGTGAGCGGCTCCGCCGGCCGCCCCACCCCGACCACCCGGACCACCAGGCCGCCCACCACGACCAGATCGCTCGCCAGACAGGGCGCCACACCAATCGCCGCACCGGCGCAGGTGGCGATCCCCGCCTCGCCGAGGAGCAGGGCGAGAGCGTCACGATAGATGGTGGGCGACCAACCGCCGCCCAGCCGGCGGTAGAGGTCGCGGGCGAGCTCGACGACTTGCTCGCTGCTGGGGATCGACAGGGCTGTGACCATTGGGCGTCTCGCGCGCCGCATCCGGCGGCCTCGATGGTCCGTTCCAAGCAACCGCGGTGCCACCCGCCACCCCGCGGGCGCTGGCCCCGCTACCCCGTCGTGCCAACGGGTTAGAAAGGAGCCGCCGCAACCGCGTCCGGCCGCCCCCTCCTGATTCCGGAACCCGCCTCCGAATCCGGAGCAGGTCGCAGCGCGCGCCGCGCCCATCCCTACGCCCCCTCGCCGAAGGTGAGCACGAAGGCGCCCGCCTCGCCCACGTCGAGCCCGAGGCGATCGGGCAGCGGCCCAGCGCTCATCCGCTGGAGGAGGGCGGTGGAGATCTGCGGCAACAGGGTCCCCTGGAGGATGTGGTCGATGTTGCGCGCCCCGGTCTCCACCTCGGTGCAGCGGGCGGCGATGGTCGCCACCACCGCGTCCGTGTACTCCAGACGCATGCGGTGGCTCTGGTGCAGGCGGTGCGCCACCTTGTTCATCTTCAGCCGGGCGATGTCGGCGAGCACCTCCGGGGGCAGGGGGTAGAAGGGCACGATGGTCATGCGGGCCAGCAGCGCTGGCTTGAAGTGGGCGGAGAGGACCGGCCGGATCGCGCTCGCCAGCGCCTCGGGGTCGGGCCGCTCCCCCGCCTCCCCGGCGAGCGCCATGATCTCGTCCGTGGCGAGGTTGGAGGTGAGGAAGATACAGGTGTTCTTGAAGTCGATCTGGCGCCCCTCGCCATCCGACAGTACCCCCTTGTCGAAGACCTGGTAGAAGAGGTTCAGCACCTCGGGGTCAGCCTTCTCCACCTCGTCGAGCAGGACCACCGAGTAGGGGCGCTGGCGCACCGCCTCGGTGAGCAGACCGCCCTCGCCGTAGCCGACGTAGCCGGGCGGCGAGCCGATCAGCTTGCTCACCGTGTGCTTCTCCTGAAACTCGCTCATCGCGATGGAGGTCATGAACTGCTCACCGCCGAACAGCAGATCCGCGACGCCGGTGGCGCACTCGGTCTTGCCCACCCCGGAGGGGCCCACGAACAGGAAGATCCCGATCGGCTTGGAGGGATCCTGCACCCCCGCCTTCGCCGCCTTGATCCCCTCGGCCACCGCCGCCACCGCGTGGTCCTGGCCGCGGATCCGCTCCTTGAGCCGGCGGTCGAAGTCGAGGATCGACTGCGCCTCGTCCTTCACCATGTTGCCCACCGGCACGCCGGTCCAATCCGCGACCACCTGGGAGACGGTCTCCGCGCTCACCTCCAACGGGATGAGGGGGGGATCGCCCTGCACCGTGTGCAGAGCGGCCATGGCCACCGCCAGCTCCGCGCGCAGGGCGGCGGGGTCCAGCGTGGCGGCCGGCGCGCCCTCCGCCTTGCCCTCCCCCTCCACCGGCGGTGGTGCCGTGGAGGTTGTCGTGGTCGATTTCGTGATGGCCGCCGCGGCCTTGTCCTCCCCCGCCGCCGGGACCTTGTCCCCCCCCGCCGCCGCGGCCTCGGCCGCATCGAGCTCGCGGCGCACCTCCAAGACCCGCGCCACCGCGGCGTGCTCCGCCTGCCAGCGCGCCTCCAGATCGTCGCGCGCACCGTTCACCGTGACGAGCTTCGCCTCCAGCTCGGTGATCCGCGCCGCGTCCACCGCGAAGCCCGCATCACGGTCGCGCCCCAAGGCGGCGTGCTCGCGCTCCGCCGCCTCGATCTTGCGGGTCAGATCCTCCAGGGCGCCGGGGCGGGTGGTGTGGGCGATCTTCACCCGCGCCGCCGCCGTATCCAGCAAGTCGACCCCCTTGTCCGGGTGGTGGCGGCCCGAGATGTAGCGCGACGCGAGCGACGCGGCAGCGGCGACCGCGGCGTCGGTGATGTGCACCTTGTGCGCCGCCTCGTAGCGGCTGCGCAGGCCACGGAGCATCCCCGCGGCACCCTCGGCGTCCGGCTCCTCCACCTTCACCGGCTGGAAGCGGCGCGCCAGGGCCGGGTCCTTCTCGAAGTATTTCTTGTACTCCGACCAGGTGGTGGCGGCGACCGTACGCAACTCCCCACGCGCCAGCGCTGGTTTGAGGAGGTTGGCGGCGTCGCTGCCGCCGGCGGCGCCACCCGCGCCGATCAGGGTGTGGGCCTCGTCGATGAACAAGATGATCGGCTTCGGCGATGCCTTCACCTCGTCGATCACCCCCTTCAGGCGGTTCTCGAACTCCCCCTTGACCGACGCGCCCGCCTGCAACAACCCCATGTCGAGGCCGAGAAGGTCGACCCCCTTGAGGATCTCCGGCACGTCGTCCTGGACGATGCGCAGGGCCAGCCCCTCCACCAGGGCGGTCTTCCCCACCCCGGCCTCGCCGACCACGATCGGGTTGTTCTTCCGCCGCCGCCCGAGGATGTCGACCATCTGCCGGATCTCCCGGTCACGGCCAAAGATCGGGTCGATGCGGCCGGCGCGCGCCTCGGCGGTGAAGTCGACGGTGAACCGCCCGAGGGCCGACTCGCCGCGCGGACCAGCCGCCGGTGCGCCCGCCCCTGGGCCCGCCGCCGCCACGTCCTCGGCGGAGCCGGAGACGATGGCGAGGAGCTGGCGCCTGAGCTCGTCGGGGCCGACCTTTTGGAGCAGGTCGAGGTAGGGGCCGTTGCCGAACCGCTGCGGGTGGGAGCAGAGGCGAGAGAAGAGGACACCGGCGCGGATGTGCGGGAGCGAGAGCTCCACCGAGGCGAGGAGCCACGCCTCCTGGATCCACTCCATCAGGGTCGGCGAGAAGACCGGCCGGCCCGTGTTGCCCCCCTTCAGCCGCTCCACCGTCTCCTCCACCGCGCGCAGGAAGGCGACCGCGTCGACGCCGAAGTGGGAGAGGATCTGCACCACGTCGCCATCCGGGTCATCCGCCAGCTTCAGGAGCAGGTGCTCCACGGTCACTTCGTAGTGGCCGCGCGCCACGCACACCCCGGCGGCCCCCTCCAGGGCCTGGGTGGTGCGCGGGTTGAGACGCTGCAACAGGGGCTTGAGCTCGACACTGATCATGGTGGTTTCTCCCGGGTCCTCGCCGGCCCGCAAGCTGCCGTGGGAATAACGTCGCTGTTACACGCCCTCGCTGGCAACACCCACGACGCCATCGCCCGCGGGTCGCCCAAGCCAGGTAGTCCAGCCGAGACGAGGCTCCGGGTCAGTGGCACCGAGGCGAAGGGGCGGGACCTCTGCGTGGCTTAGGTGCAGATCGACCGCGAAGGCGAGGGGGTCCGTGCGGAAGAGGTGGATGAGGGCAAGGCAGGTGGCGAGACGCTCGCCGCCGGGCAAGAGGGCGACGAAGTCGTCGTAGCCAAGCGGGCCGATCGCAACCGTGAACAGCGTGGCGCGGTCGGGGACGCGGCTGCCCACCACCGTCCCCTCGCCGAGGCGCGCCACTGGCGCGCCAAGGCGACACTGCTCGGGCGGCGCGATCACCACCCAGCGCAGGCCACACTCCTTTACCCTCACCGGGGCGCCATCGAGCTCGTCGGTGAGAAGGTGGGCGAGGGCGGTAGCCGAGTGGAGGTGGTGGCCCAAGAGGCCGGCGAAGTGCAGGAGGTGGATCGGTGGCAACCCTGCAGCCTCGCCGCTCCCCGGAGTGGCGAGCCCCACCAGGCCGAGCAGCAGCTGGGAGAGGTGATCCGCGCCGCCCGACCGGAACTGGAGCGGGTAGCGCGGCTTGAGCCACGCCCGGTAGAGGAGGGAGAGGAGGCGGTGGTGGAAGAGGTCGAGAAAGGCGCGCCGCCGGGAGCTTTCGTCGTTCCACAGGATCGCCTCGGTGAAGTAGGCAGGCAGCGGCGAGTCGGCGCCATAGAGGCCGAAAAACGCGGTGGTGATCTCGGTGCGCCCCGCCACGCCGCCCTTGCCTTCGAGGTCGCGGATCGCCACCAGGTCGCTGGGTGGAAAGTCGAAGCCGGCGTGCGGGCGCAGGCGCAACGCCTCGGCGCGCGCCGGCCCCGTCGTGCCAATCGGCGCCGCCTCCGGCCGCGCCGCCTCCAAGAGGCGCACCGCTTGGAAAAACGAGAAGCGGTGCGGCGCGAGGTGCAGGCGGCGGATCACAGGAGGGTCTGTTGTCCCAGGCGGGCGGGCCACCGGTAGATCTCCCCATGTTGGGCGCCCCGAATGGTGAGGCGGGTGAAGGCGTTGAGGGTGGAGAGGAGGGCGAAGAACTCGGCGAGAATGCGGCCGAACAGGACGATGTCGCCGTCGCCCGCGAACCCCGCCTCGTCGAGGCTGACCGCGACCTCACTGCCGCGCACCACCACTCCCTTGAACAGCAGGTCGGCCGCCTCGGCGCGCACTTCGCGGATCGACTCCAGACGCAACCGATGGGCGGCGGCCGCCTGGCGATCGACCCGCGCCTGGGCGTTGTAGAGCTCAAGAACGCCGCGCAGGGCGTCGGCGCTGGCCATCGGCAGGTAGTTGAGGGTGAGGTGGGAGATGAGCCGCCAATGGAGCCCCTCGCCCAGGGGCGGCGGTACCGACGGGGTGACGCGGGCGATGTTGGTGAAGGTGGCGAACTCGGGCGAGGTGGCCGTGGGGACGCGGATCTCCCCCACCCCGAGGCTGCTCGGCAGCCGCCGGTTGGTGCAGGTGAGCTCCACCGCCACCGTCTCCACCGGCGCCAGCGCGCCGCTGGTCACCAGCGACAGGTAGGTCTCCCCGCCCCGGCTGGCCACCGACTCCACCAGGCGCAGGTCGTAGTAGGCCGACTCGCCTCCCGCCTCCGCCATCCGCCGGGAGAAAGAGTAGAAGGGCTCGTACACCCGTTCGCGCCCGCTTCCCTGCTCCCACCCCACCACCCGCTCCACCGCGTAGATCTCATAGTGACGCGGGTCGTCACCCTCCGGACGGACGCGATAGGCGGCGCGCTCTTGGTCGACGCGGATCGGGTCGGCGCGGTGCGCGAAGAGGTTGACCACCGGCGTGCAAAAGAGGCGCAGGTTGTCCGCCTCCACCCGCGCCACCCCGCCGGCCCCGCGCCGGAAGGGGATCGAGATCAGCCACTCCTCCGCCGCCCCGAGCGCCGCCGTCGCCAGCCCCGACAACTCGACAGCGAGGAACTTCGCGGGCAGGGCGAAGTACTCCTGCAGCAGCCGGTAGCCAGGAAAGCAGTTCGCCGGATAGGGGAAGAGGGGCTCGTCGCCGGCGAAGCCCGCCGCCTGGATGGCGGTCGCGTCGAGGTCACGCCGGGCAACGGTCTGGCCGCCGAGCCGCGCCTCCACCCCCAGCGCGGTGGCGCGCCGGGTGAGGAGGTCGTAGAGGGGGTAGACCTCTGCCGGCTCACCGTGGAGAAAGAGACGCAGCCGGTCGACGCCGAGGGCGCCGAGGGAGGCGCCCTCCACCGGGCCAATGCGCAGGGTGAGGCGGGGCGCCGCACCGGCGCGCTCGTCGATGCGCGCCTCACGGAGCTCGATCGGCCACACCTCCACGTCGCGGGTGGTCTGGAAGCGGCACGGCGTCCCCTCCACCGGGATCGAGTCGATCTCCGCCCCGCGCCTCACCACCTCGCCACCGCGCAACACCCCCGGCCGCGGGGTGAACTCGACAATGGAGAGGGCGGGAATCGGCCGCAGGTAGTGGGGCCAGAGGAGCCGGATCAGGGTGTGGGTCAGCTCCGGCAGCTCATCGTCGAGCTTCTGGCGGATCCGCCCGGTGAGGAAGGCAAACCCCTCCAGGAGCCGCTCCACGTCGGGGTCGCTGCCGGCCCCGGAGAGCATGTGCGCCACCTCCGGATGGGCGGCGGCGAACTCCTCCCCCAGGTCGCGGAGGAAGGCGAGCTCCTCTTGGTAGTACTTGTTGAACATGCGCTGTGCTTCGCGACGAACCTATCCGCGCACCCGCGCGTGGCCATCCGCGCCGATCGTGGTCTCGAACCAGACCGACGCATCCTCGTCCGCGGTCACTAACTCGGCGGTGATCTCAAAGCGCAGCTGGAGGAGATCATCCTCCGGGTTGGTTGGGGTCACTCGGACCTTGCGCAGGCGCGGCTCGTACCGCTCGATGGAGTTGCGGATCGCGCGCTGCATCAGCCCCACCGCCTCGGGGAAGTTGTGCACCATGTCGGTGAAGTCGGGGATGCCGTAGTCCGGCACCGTCAGGCAGTTCCCCTGACGGGTGTTGAGCATCCGTTGGAGGTGGACGAGGACCGAATCGGCGAGCGCCTCGGTGTCCGCCTCCAGCCGCCGCGGCACATGGGGACGCGGGTCGTCGATGCGGTCCAGCAGGCTGCGCTCCCGAGCCATGGCGAAACTACGCGACGATCGGGGTGACGATTGGGGTGGCACTCACGTGCCACCCCAATCGTCCGCTCCCTAGCGCGGGGTACTCCAGTCGTCGGTGGCGGTAACCCCACCGTCCTCGAACGTCCAGGTGATCCGCCGGTAGGTAAACGAGCACTCCTCCATGTGGCCGTACTGCTCGGTCTCCTTGTCCAGGGCGTTCGGCATGAAAGGGCGGATCGCGACCAGGATCGCGTCCTCCAACAGGGTGGTGAAGTAGTGCTCCTCCTGGCCAGTGGAGGCGATCCGGTACCACTTCAGGGTCACGTCCTTGAAGTGCTCCCCGGTGCACAGGGCCTGATAGAGGAGCGGGCTCGACTTGTCGTAGAACTTCACCACCGACATGGGCTCGTGGCGCCGCTTGCCACTGGCGAGGCCGGTCTGCGGATCACGCGGCATCGACACCTGGTGGTTGAAGGCCTCGACGAGGATCGTGTCCTCGCGTCCGGCCATGGTGCAGGAGCCTTTGATCGCTCCCTGGTTCTCGCCGGTGAGGGTCATGTGGGCTGGCATGGGCATGGTGGGTCCTCCTCATAAAGGGCCGCCCGGGGGCGGCGGTTGACGTTCTTGCCCTCGCTACTGCATCCGCCGTGCCGGCGGCTGCCTTGCTGGCGGCGAGCGTCCAAGTGGTTGTCGATCGAGGGCTCTTCCTCTCGCTCGGGGGGCCAGACAGAGGAGGGGGCGCGCCCCCCTCCTCCAACATCCGAACCGCCCCCTCCGGCTTCCGGAGCTACTGCTTGTCGAGCTTGCCCACCAACGAGAGGGTGAAGAAGGCGCCCATGTACTTGAAGTGCGGGCGCACCTGGAGGTCGACCTTGTACCAGCCCGGATCGCCCTCCACGTCGGAGACGGTGATCTGGGCCTGGCGCAGGGGGCGCCGGCCGCGCACCGACGGGTCCACCACGTCCTGGTCGGAGACGTACTGGCGGATCCAGTTGTTCAGCTCGCGCTCCAGATCCACCCGCTCCTTCCACGAGCCGAGCTGCTCGCGCTGCAGCACCTTGATGTAGTGGGCGAGGCGGTTGGTGATCATCGTGTACGGGAGCTGGGTGCCGAGCTTGTAGTTCGCCTCCGCCTCTTTGCCCTCTTTGCTGGTGCCGAAGTACTTGGGCTTCTGGCAGGAGTTGGCGGAGAAGAAGCAGGCGTTGTCGCTCCCCTTGCGCATCGCCAGGGCGACGAACCCCTCCTCGGCGAGCTCGAACTCGCGCCGCTCGGAGATGAGGACCTCGGTGGGGATCTTCGTCTGCACCTCGCCCATCGCCTCGAACTGATGCAGCGGCAAGTCGTCCACCGTGCCGCCCGACTGGGGGCCGATGATGTTCGGACACCAGCGGAACTTGGCGAAGCTATCGGAGAGGCGGGTGGCGAAGGCGAAGGCGGCGTTGCCCCACAGGTAGCTGTGGTGGTCACCGGTGACCTGCTCGTTGTAGTTGAACGCCTTCACCGGGTTGTTCTGCTCGTGGTACGGCAGGCGCAGGAGGAAGCGCGGCAGGGTGAGGGCCATGTAGCGCGAATCCTCGGACGCCCGAAAACTGTTCCACTTGGCGTACTGCGGCCCCTCGAAGATGGCGTGCAGATCCTTCAGGTTGGGCAGCTTCAGGAAGTCGTCCTCGCCGAAGAACTGGGCGCCGGCGGCGGCGATGCACGGTGCGTGGGCCATCGCCCCCACCGCCGACAGCGACTGCATCAGGGCGATGTCCGGGGCGCTCGGCGAGAACTCATAGTTGGCGACCATCGCCCCCACCGGCTCGCCGCCGAACTGCCCGTACTCGGCGGTGTAGACCTGTTTGTAGAGGCCGGACTTGGTGATGTCCGGGGCGTCCTCGAAGTCCTCCAAGAGCTGCTCCTTGGAGATCGACAGGAGCTCCATCTTGATGTTCTCGCGAAAATTCGTGCGATCGACGGCGAACTTCAAACCGCGCCACGCGCTCTCCAACCGCTGCACGTCCGGATGGTGGAGGATCGCATCCACCTGGGCGGAGAGCTGCTGGTCAATCTCCGCGATCATCTCCTGCACCAGCTTCTGGTGGACCTTTTCTCCCGCGTGGGCCGGGGTGACCAACGCCGCGATGAACTGGCTCACCCCCTGTTTCGCCACCCGATACCCCTCGTCGGTCGGGGCGATCTTCGTCTCCTGCAGGATCTGATCGAGGAGGTTGCCCTCCGTAGTGGTGGCCGCGGCCGCCGCTGCCTGTTTCTGCTGCTCTTCCGCCATCGCTGTTCTCCTCGTGGGTGGTCGTGGTGCGGCACCGGCTGCCGCGGCTGTGAGCGCGGACTCAGATCACCCCTTGGCCTCGCCGCCGATCCCCAGCTCCTTAATCAACTGGGCGCGCTGCCCCTCGTCCTCGAGCATCGTCTGGATCTTCTTGCGGAAGGCGGGGAGGTTACCGAGCGGCCCCTTCAGGGCGGTGAGGGCCTCGCGCAGCTCCAGGAGCTTGTTGAGCTCCGGCACCTGCTTGACGATCGACTCGGGCTCGAAGTCCTTCAGGGTGTCGAACTTCAGGCTCACCGACATCTGCGCCCCCGCCTCCTTGGAGAGGTGGTCATCGACATTGGCGTCCAGCGCCAGTTTCTGGCTACGCATCACGTCGTTGAAGTTGTCCTTGTCCACCTGGACCGCCTTGCGCTCCTCCAGGGGGGTGGCGTCCGCGCGCAGGGTGTAGTCGCCGATCATCATGAACTTCAGCGGCAGCTCCACCTCCTCCTTGGCGCCGCCCGTGGCCGGCCGGTAGGTGATGTTCACCCGCTCCTTCGGTGCGACGGAACCTTCCTTTGCCATGGTGCTCTCCTTTGGTTCTCGGCTGGGTTAAAGCTGGTTGGCTGGCGAGGGTCACCTAAGGGTCTGGGTGGTCGCGACCGCCTCCCGCCTCGTTGCGTCTCTACCCTCATCTCGCTTCCCTCTCTTTGCGACTCACCTACCTCGCACCGTGCCGCCCTCCAGGTCAAGGGCCGCGACCACGTCGAGACGGCAGAGACGCGCCTGCAACCGCTGCAACCGCTCCGCATCCCCCGGCGTGGGCCGCTTTCCCGCCGCCCCGCTGCGCGCCTCCAGCAGGGCAAGCAGGACCGTGCGCGCGAGCTCCGGCGCCCACCCCACCAGGTCGCGTCTCTCCACCTCCTCATCAAGCGCCTCCAACAACGGCACCGCGAGATCGCCACGGCCGGCGGTGGTGCAGAGACGGGCGGTGACCAGCCGCCAGCAGAAGCGATCGTGGTCGCTGGCGGCGGCGCGCATCCCCTCTTGCAGGAGGGCGAGGCCGCCCTTCAGGTCGCCCCCCGCCGCGGTCGCGCGCGCCGCCTGCTCCGCCTCTTCCCACGGGGGTGCCGCGCCGCCGCCGGTGGCGGCCGGCGGGACCGTGGTGGCGAGGACCTCCGTGTCGATCCACAGGCGCGTCTCGCCGTCGGCGAACGGCGTGGCGTCCGCAAAGGTGAGGAGGTGGAAGTTGGGCAGGCGGGTGAGGAGCAACCGCACCGCCGCCACTACCGCCGCCGCCGCCGCCGCGTAACCGCCGCCGAGCCGCCGCAGCGCCACCACCGCCCACCGCTGCGGGTCGAGCCACAGGGGCTCCAGGGCGAGGCGCTTGTCGCACGCCGCCAACAGCCCCGGCCAGTCGCCCTGTTCGAGCAGGGTGATAAGCGCCTGGCGCGTCGCCCCGGGGGGGGCGGGGACGCGGCTCTTGCCCGCCTCGTTCGACGGCACTTGGGTGAGCCCACCCCACGCCGCCAGGCGTGGTAGGAGGTAGGCGAGGGGATCCGTGGGGTCCGCCGCCTTGACCATCGGGGCGGCGGCGGCGAGCGCCTTGAGCACCGCCGCGGGCGACGACAGCGACGCGCTCATCGCCCCCGCCGGAGCGGCAGCAGCCGGTGCGGGGACCAAGGGCTCCTTGCGCTTCGCCTCCGCCTCGAGGGCGCGGACCCTCCCCTCCAAGACCCGCCGCGCCGGACCGAGGGCAGGGGCGCTCTCCGCGTACTGCGTTGCCGCCAAACCGTCGAGACGGCGGAGCTGCTCCAGACAGGTGGCCGCGGCCGCCCCCTCGCCACCCCCCGGCGCCCGGTGCTCCACCGCTGCCTCCAGCCGCTCGGCAAGCCAGGTGAGGCCATTCGCCCGGCCGCGCGGCCGGCTCGGGAAGAGGGCCGTGGCGAAGGTCTCGTGCAGGTCGGCAAGCACGGTGAGGCCGACCGCGAGGCCCGCGTACCCCTCCAGTTCGAAGAGGCCGCTCGCAAGGTAGGTGGCGACGACCACGTCCTTCGAGCGCGCCGCCAGGATCGCGCTGGCCAACTCCACCACCCGCGCCCAGTCCACCACCTCGCCGGCGAGCGAGCCGAGCTTGGCGATCTCGCCGCTCAGGCGCTCGAACTCCGGCTCGTAACGCGCGTCCACCCCCGCCGCCTCCCCCACCAACGGGGTGCGGCCGAGGGTTGCGGCGCGTTCCGCGAGGCGGCCCATCACTGCCACCGCCAGCGCGAGAGATCCGCCACGGTCGCCTTCGCCACCGCCTCCGCCAGCCCGGCAGTGACACGACGAGCGGCCGTGGCGACGGTGGCCGCGATGGTGGCATCCACCATTCGGTCGTCCTCCACCGGGTGGCCGAGGAGGAAGAGGAGGGAGCGCGGCGCCAGGGGTGGCGGAGCCAGCCACACCCGACCCCCGCCCCAAAAGGCGGCCAGGTCACCGGCCACGGGCCGCAGGCGGCCGGCCAGCAGGAGCCAGGCGGCCACCACCTCGTCGGTCGAAGCGGGCAGGGCGAGCCACCAGCCGCCACGCTCGCGCCGCGCGGTCTCCACCAAGAGCTGGAGGGTGCCGGCGCGATCGGCGCCGGCGGGCAGGAGCCGGGCGAGGAGGTCGCCAACCCGGTCGCCATCCGCCACCCCCGGTGCCACCTCCGCCTGCCCGGCCACCGCTTCCAGGGAGCGCACTTGCTCCATCCACGCGCTCCGCTCCGTCGCCCCTTGGCCCGCCGCCACCACCTCCGCCGCCGCCGCCAGGTAGGCGCGGTAGCGCACCGGCAAAAGGTCGGCAACCCCGACGTGGCGCGGGTCGAGGAGGAGAAAGCAGGCGCACGGGTAGCGACGGCCGGCGCTGTCTTGGCTCGGCGCCATGTGGCCGAGGCAGAGCCGCTGACCGGGCTGCGCAGGCGGGAGGAGGAAATGGCTCCCCTGCCAGACGCCGTAGAGCCCCTGCCTCTCCCCTGCCGGATCCCCGGCGAACCGCTCGTGGGCGGCGGCCAGCCCGCCCTGGAGCCACCGGTCGAGCCCCTCCACCTCCGGGTGGTGGGCATGGATCCGCAGGAACTCGCGATCCAACGGCAGCTTGCCAAAGCACCCCACCGCCGGCGCCACGGTCGGGGCGCGGCCGCGGCTGCGAAACCAGGCGATCACAAGTCGAGCCTCCCCGGCGGCCGGAAGTCCGCGGCGCGCGGCGGCCGGAAGGGGTTGGCGTAGGCGCTCGCCTGGACGTCGATGGAGACCGGCGTCTTGCGCGTCCCCGCCTCGCCGATCTGCCACTGGGCGACGAAGCTGGTGCGGCTCTGCAACTCGATCGTCGCCGCGTCGAGCAGGCGAAAGAGGGCCCACGCCCCCTCGTATTGGAGGGCGCGGCGCGGCCCGCCACCCATCGGAACCACCTCCACCGCCGCCTTGCCCGAGCCAAAGGCGCCCGGCCAGGTCAGCGGCACCCACTCCTCCGGGGTCATGCGGTAGCGCTCGCGGTGGTCGTCCACCAGCAGGTCGATCTCCTCCAACCCCGGGGTCGGGCGGATGCGAATCTGGAAGGTGGCGGCCGGCACCTGGGCCCCACGCGGGAAGAGGGCATCGGTGAGACCCCGCGCCACCACGATCGCCTGGCGCGCCTCGCGCCCCACCTCGATCCCCGCGTCCATCCACACCCGCGGCTGCCAGCCGCCTTTCCCCTCGCGCAAGAACGGCGCGAGGCGCTTGTCGAAGTAACGCCAAAAGGCACCCTGGCCCGGCTGGAAGAAGTCAGTCACCTCCCCCAGCGGCACCTCCTCGCGGCCGCTCGCATCGAAGGGGTAGCGGCCGGCGAGGCGCTCGCGATACGGCCGCGCCACCTCCTCCGCCCAGCCGCGCGCCAAGGCCGCCTGGGTCTCGGCGAGGACGCCGCGGTAGGAACGGCCTACCACCTCGGTGAGCAGGGGGCGCACCACCCCGCGCAGGTCCGGGCCGAGGCGGTCGGCAAGGCGCGAAGAGAAGGCGAGAAGCGAGCGCACCTCGTTGCCCGCGCCGTCGGTGAGCACGCCGAGGGCGAAGGCGGCCACCGCCTGATCCGGATCGTCAGAGCTGCGCAGTCCGGTAAGGCGGTCGCGCAGGGCGGCGAGCTTGGCCCGGTACTCATCCAGCGACAGGGAGGGGTCCTTGCCCTCGCCTTGGGCAACGAGGGCGCGCAGGGGCGCGAAGTGGTCGGTCACCGCCGCCATCCCCCCCCGCGGCTCCTTGCGCTCCGCCAGCTCCTTCACCTTGTCGCGTGCCAGCTCCTGGCCGGTGGCGCCGATCCCGAGCTTGCGCCCCACCACCCCGGTCACCTTGGAGAGGGTGGACTGGCTCACCGCACTGCCCGCCGCCTCGTCGAAGTTGGTGTTCTCCGCCACCGTCTGGAAGAGGGCGGGGAGGGGCGAGTCGGGGCCGGCGAGGAGGTCGAGCTTGCCTACCGCGTCCTCGGTGTCGCGGATGGGGACCATGGAGAGGGCGGCGAGGAAGGCGGTCCACGCCTCTTGGTAGTCGCGGGCGTAGAGCCGCTCCATGGTGGCGTACAGGGCGGTGGCGTCGGTCGTCTTCTCCTGCCCCCCCGACCCCAGGACCCAGGCGTCCGCCACCGACCCCGCCGCCAGCGCCTCCATCCGCGCGGTCACCCGCTCCTTGTAGCCTTGGCGGGTGAACATCCCTGGGACCTCCTTCGGGTCCACCAACAGGGCCTCGCGCTGCCAGTGGGTGGCGGTGGCGAGGGTGAGCGGGGGCAACTCGTGGAGGAGCTCGCCACGCAAGATCGCGTACAGCCGCTCGCCCTGCGGGATCGCGTTGAGGGCACCGCGCGCCGCCCCCACCACCCCGTCGTCCGGCGCCACCGCCGGGCAGTCGTCCCGGCCAATCTGGGCGAGGTAGGCGGCGAAGATACGGGAGGCGATGGCGTCGAGCTCCGCCGCCGGGACCGTCTCCGTGGGCAGCGGCCGGGACGACGCCCAGCGCGCCTCCAGGGCCTCGCGCAACACCGAACCCTCCGCGGTACGCGGCTCGCCCGCCATCAGGTACGCCTTCAGCAGGGGGTAGACGGACTCTTCGTCACCCGCCCGCACCGCAGCGGTAATGTCGCCGCCGAGGCGCGCCACCGCCCCCACCAAGAAGAGCTCGCGCAGGTGGGCGAGGTAGAGGCCACGCAGGCGCGCGGTCACCAGGTTGCCGCTGTACAGGCCGCCGCGCAGGTAGAGCGGCGGCCCCTCCGTGTCGTACCGATCGAGGCGCGCGGCAAGGGTGCCCAGGCGATCGACCGCCACCCACCGCTCGGCGCTCGCCGGCGGAGCCTGGCCGATGGCCGCGACCGCCCGGTCCACCTGGTGCAGCAGCGTCCGGTTCGCCAGCCAGGAGAAGGTCACCACCGCGCCGCCGCCGAAAAGCAACAAGATGGCGAGGGTGAGGCTACCGGCGGCCAGCCACGAGGAGCGCCGCCCGGCGCGGCGCGTCGGACCGGCGATGTCGCGATCAGGGAAGACCACGGTGGTGAACAGATCGCGCAGGAAGTAACTCTTCTTCTCCCGCTCCTGCGCGATGACCGCGCCAATGCCGCTGATCCGGAACGCCTCGCCCATGGAGGTAATGAGGCGGTCGATCGGCGACCCCTCCTGGGTGCCGCTGGTGAGGTAGAAGCCGCGGAAGAGGGGGTTCTCCTGGTACGGGTTGGCGGCAAACAGCGCCTCCATGAAGGCGCGCAGGGTGGGCGTTGCGGCCGCGATCTGCTCGGGGAAGGCGTAGACCAGGAGCTGCTCGCGCGCCACCCGCACCTCGCCCAGGCGCGCCAGGCGGCGGCGGCCGAGGCGATGCACCAGCTCGCGGCAGCGCTCCGCGAGGGTCTCGCCCGCGACCGGCCCCGCGCCGAGCGGCAGGGTCACCCCCCACACCTGGCCGCGGCGCTCGCTATCGAGGTCGCCGAAGGACTCGACGAAGCCGGGGATCAGGTCGCACTTGGTGAACAGGACGTAGACCGGGAACTGGACGCCAAGGTGGTTGATCAGCTCGTCGATGCGCTCGCGGATCCGCTTCGCGTGCGCCGCCACCTGGCCGTCGCCGCCCTCCAGCAGGTCGGCCACCGACACCCCCACCAACACGCCGTTGATCGGCTTCTTCGGCCGATACCGCTTGAGCATGTCGAGGAAGGCGATCCACTCGTCGCGATCCTCCTCGCCGGTGGTGTAACGGCCGGCGGTGTCGAGCAGGACCGCCTGGTCGGTGAACCACCAATCGCAGTTGCGCGTCCCACCGATCCCCTGGACGCCGTGGCCGCCGCTACCGGTGAACGGGAAGTTGAGCCCCGAGTGGAGCAGGGCGGTCGACTTCCCGGAGGCGGGGGGGCCGATGATCATGTACCACGGCAGGGCGTAGAGGGCGGAGCCGCGCCCCACGCCGCGCCCCAGCTTCGACCCCTTCAGGGCGGTGACCGCCTCCTTGAGCTGCTGCTTGAGGGCCTGGATCTCTTCCTTGTGCTCCGGCCGCGCCTCCGCGGCCTGGGCGTCCGCCTGCGCCCAGAGGGCGGACTCGAGCTGGGTGGCACGCCGGGCCGCCAGGATGCGGCTGACGATGTAGGCGATCGCCGCCCCCACGAAGACCACCGCGAAGCAGGCGAGGCGCACGGTCACTGACAGCTTCAACAAGCCGCCGCCGAACCAGATGAGGGCGAGCAGGGCCAGGACCCCGATCGCCGCCACCAGGCGGCGATCACGCAGCAAAGCGAGAAGGAGCTTCATGACGTCGCCTCCCCGCTCGCGGCCGGCGGTGGCGGAAAGGCGAGGTGGCCCGCATCGCGATGGAGCCAGACCGCGTAGCCCGAGTAGAGCATCACCAACAGCGCGCCGCTCACCGCCAGGGCGACCCACGGCGGCAACGAGCGCCGCACCTCGCCACCGATCCCCCCCGCACCGCCGGGGAGCGGCTGCGACAGGGCATCGTCGCCCTGTCGCAGCCGCTCCAGATCGGCGCGCAGCTCACTGGTGAGGCGGCGCAACCCCTCCACCCCCTCCAGCCGGTACTTGCCCTCGAAGCCGAGGGCGAGGCAGAGGTAGTAGACCTCCGCCGCCCCCTCGTGTTCCGCCAGCCCCCGCCCCATCTCCGCCAGCCGCTGGAAGAACCCCTCGCCGGCGAGGTGCTCACCGAACAGGTCGAGTTGCAGGGTGCGCGCCGACCACGCCTCGCGCATCGGCAGGGTGGAGAGGAGGATCGTCTCGTCGAGGAAGGCGCACAGGGCGTACTTCGCCGCCTCCACCTCGCGCTCCGGGATCATCGCCTCGCGTGCGTTGAGTTCCAGGCGATACAGCGCCCGGTCGACCCGCCGGCGCACCTCCTCGCCGTCGCCCGGATCGCCACCGGCGTGAATCTGGACCGCCAGACCGAGGAGGTCGGCGGCAAGGTCGGTCAGACGGGGGCGGGGCGCGGTGGAATCCATAGAGGCAACCGGTGTGCGGACTACTCCTTCAGGGCGAGGAGCTCACAGGTGAGATCCGGCGCGGGGATCGGCAGATACAGGGCGATGGCGCCACTCGCCCGCACCCCGGTCCACGCCGCGGCGCCCGGCTCCAGGCGGAAGTAGACGGTGCCGGTGCGCATCGGCAAGGCCGCCGGCGGCCGTGGTGCGTGGACCAGGCGGATGCCGGGCAGGGCGGAGGCGATGAGGGAGTCGATCTGGTCCGGGGAGGCAACCTTCCCCTTGTGCTGCACCTCGCCAATCAGGTCGGTCTCCGCCATCTCGGCGCGCACCGCGAGGAAGAGCTCCGCGTCGGTAAAGAGCGCCGCGTCGGCGGCGCGCCCCTGATACATGTGGGCGCGGACGAGGCTGAGCGGTACGTTCACCCAGCGGGTCGGGGTCACCGTCCCGAGGAGGCGGCCGAGGAGCAGGCGCAGGGCGGCGAAGGTGGCACCGAGGTCGTCGTGCACGTAGGGCCCCACGTCGGCGGCGTTGATCTCGGTGGAGAAGGTGGCGAGCGCCCCGGCCAGCCGCGCCACCACCAGGTAGGCGGTGTGGGGATGGTGGGTGGGGGTGCGCACCAAGTCCGCCACCTCGGGCAGGGTGGTGTTCACCGTGTGCAGGAGCCAGTAGGTGGCGGTGTCCGCGGTGCCAAAGTCCACCAGGTCGCGCGACCGGTGGCGGCGCTGCTCGCCGAGGGCCTGCGCCTTGGCGGCGAGCTGCTCGAACAGCACCCGCAAATACGCCTGCACCGGCGCGCAGGCGGCGAGGTGGAGGGCGGGTGGGGCGTAGGTCGGATCGAGAGTGAGACCCCCGGTGACCGAACGGCCGAGGCGCGCCACCGGGATCACGTCGAAGCCGTCGCGCTCCTCGCCCTCGAACAGAATCACCCACTGGGCACGCGCCACCGGGACTGGGCGGCTGTCGCGGCCGGTGTTCACGTCCACCACCTCCAGCCGCTCCTCCGCCCAGCGCACCGGCGCCGCCGGCGCGCCGGGCGCGATGAGCAGCGCGGCCCCCGGGCGGCCCGCCTCGGCACGCGGCAGGGCGAGGTAGACGGTCAGGGTGGGGGCGGTGGGGGCGAAAAAATCACCGACGCCACGCCCGGCGGGCAGCGGCGCCTCACCGGGCAGGTCGAAGCAGAGACCGCCGGGGAGCAGCCCCGCACACCGCTCCAGGCGGAAGACACCATTGGCGAGCGCCTCCTCCGCCACCTCCACCCGGGTGAGCCCCCAAGCGTGCGCGGCGAGCGCCGCACCCAGGCGGCGGTGCGCCTCTTGATGGGCACGATCCGCCTGCTGGAAGCAGTGCGGGGTCAGGAGCATCCCCTCCGACCAGAGGAGCGGTGCCACCTCCGCCATTACCGGCTCTCCTTCCTCTCGGCCTTCTCGGACGACCCACCCCCGAACAGGCCACCTCGCTTCTCCGCATCGAGCTCCACCTGGCTATCGCGCAACGCCAGGCGGAAGAGCTGGCGCTGCTTCTCGGTGAGCGGCAGGAGACGCCGCCACCGGTCGCCCTCCGGGGTGCGGAAGAGGGCGACCACCCCGAGGTAGCGCGAGTCGAGATTGCGCTTCACCTCCACGTCGCGCTCCTCGCCTGGGCGGAGGGTGAGCTCCTGGCGCTCCACCAAATCGTCGGCGAGAGCGTCGCTGGGCGACTTCCACAGGGCCCGGAAGTCCGCCTGGTTGAACCGGTCGGGCCTCTTCAGCTGATAGACGTAGACCACCACCGGCAACGACGCGCCGGCCCCGTCCGGGTTGAGCCGCGCATCACCGCGCAGGTGCAGACCAAGCACCGGCGGCTGGTGGCTACAGGCCACCAGGGCCACGAGCCCGACCGCGCTGAGCAACCGCCACAACACACCACCCTTCATAACTACCTCCTCGCGCCGCCCTCCAGGGCGTGCACAAAAGTAATGTTGCATCGCTGCACCCGGTCTCTACCCCCCGCCGCGGCCGCGCCGCAATCGCGAACTCCTCAACGTGGGCCCACGGCGTCTGCGCTCTCCTCAGACCTTGCGGTCCAAGCGGCCATGCATCGCCCGCCCACTCTGCCCACCGATTTTCTCCCGAGCCCCGAGCGGCGCATGGCGGGCGAAGATGCCCCATTCATTGCGATTCGTCACCTCCGCGCTGCTGCATCTCCAGCCAGCCGCGGGCGAGGACCGGGCGCAGGAGGCGATTGAAGGTCGCCTCGTCCATCGCCGCGACCTGGGCGTAGCGCTCCACGTAACGGCGCCACGCCGTCTGCTTCCCAGGGATCGACTTCACCGGGATCGACAGGGGGCCGACCTTCACCGCCTTGCCAGCCACCTCCGCCTCGACCCGCTGCGGATCGAGCTCCGCGAGCGCCTCGCGCACGCACCGCTTCAGGCCGTGGAGCAGGCCGAGCTGGTGGCGCAGGCAATCCTCCGTCGCCTCCCGCACCGCCTGCTCCGCCTCCGCATCGCGGGTGCACTGCTCGGGATCGAAGAGGTAGCTGGCGACCGACCCCTCCTCCTGGCCGGTGGCACGGAGCTTCACCCGGTTGGCGCCGAGGCCGTGGTAGCGGGTGGCGGAGGCGTCGTACGCCACCTCGAACTCGCGCCGCCCGGCAAGCAACGCGCTGAGGCCATCGACCAGCAGCGGCACCACCCGTGCCAGCCGCTCCCCCGCCGCCGCCTGCCAGGCCGGGTCGGCGGGGAGGTCGGCGCGGCCGAGCAGCACCGCCAGCACCGCACGCAAATCACCGATCCCCGCGGCAGGGACCGCTTCCACCGGCGCGGCCTCCACCGCCGGTGCGGGCGGGACGTGGGGGCGATCCGGGAAGACCTCGCGCAGGGCGGCGAGGGTCGCCGTCCGCTCCGCGGGCAGGAGCGGCTCGAACGCCTCGTGGAGGGTGCGTGCCACCGCCGCCTTGCGCGGCTCGCCGTCGAGCGGCGCGAGCTCACCGAGGGCGGCAGAGATGTGCCGCACCCGGCGGCGCAGGATCGTTGCCGGGTCCTCGACCACGACCACCTCGGGCAGGGGCGGGAACGCCGCCTCCCCGGCCATCACGATCCGCGTCCCCCCCGCCTCCGGCGAGGCCGCCACCACCTCGCCCTCCACCGCCAGACGCACGGTGTAGGTCGCCAGACCAATCCGATCGCCCGCGACCACCACCTCCGCCTCCTGGGCGACCAGGGGATGGCCGTTGAGCGACGAGCCGTTGGTAGAGCCGAGGTCGGTGATCCAGTACTGGTTGCCGCGGAACTCGAGACGCGCGTGGTGGGTGGAAAGGGCCCGGGTCCGATCGGCGATCACCAGATCGTTGTCCGCACCGCGCCCGATGGTGATCGCATCGCCCTCGAGCGCGAAGCGAAACGGCCCCATCCCAGCGGCCGGCGGTGGCTCGATGATCAGGGCAATGGCCATGGCAAACCCAAGCGAGGCGCAGACCGCGCCCTAGACGCCGCGCCCCTGCCCCGGAGCGCACGGCGTGCACAGCGCATCCAGGGCCTCTTGCACCTGGCGGTGGAACGGGTCGCTGCCGAGCAAGTGGGCGTGGAGGCGGGCGGTGAGGCCGGTGAGGACCGCGATTGCGCGGTCGATGGGGCCACGCGGGAAGGCAGGGTCGTAGTCACCGCGGTGGGTGCAGAAGCCGAAGGCCGGCCGCCACACCTGCAGGCGGAAGCCGAACAGAAGGAGCTCCTCCCACAGGAGCTCCGGCGTCCCGGGCGCATTCGTGGCCCGGTCGGCGGCGCAATAGAGGGGGGCGAGGGGGGAGAAGAGGTCCGGCCGGCCGGCGAGCTCGCGCCCGAGGGCGTCGCGGAACCGGTCGCCGCTCTCCGCCCCGTCGCCAGCACCCACCGCCGCACGCGCCAACGCCTGGTCGCACCCCGCCACCACCGCCGCCACCTCCACCGTGTCATTCACCAGCAGGCCGTGCAGCCAGAGGCGGCCGAGGCTGAACAGGTCACACGGCACGTGCAGGGTCGGGTGGTGGAGGCAAGCCGCCTCGGCGAGCCGCTCGCCCACCCGCCCGGCCACAACCTCCTCCTGGCCCGCGGTGAGGCTGCCGCTCACCTGCAGGGCGTTGCCGTCGACGCGCTCGATCCGGCCAAACAGCGCGACCTCGCCCGCCACCTGCAGGGTGAGGCCGTCGTTCACCACCGCCTGCAGCGGCCCGCCGCGCACCACCGCCTGAAACCGCCCCTTGGCCGCCGCCACCAGCTCCACCTCCACCCGCTCGCCGCGGCCGCTGGGTGCCACGACCGGCGGGGCGCTATACGCCTCGCGCACCTCCGCCGGCGGAAGGAAGAGACCGGTGGGCAGACCATCCACCGCCATCGGCGCAGCCCCGCCCGGGGCGATC
>Ga0100398_1000892_pt1 | contig 26368 bp, 19 predicted proteins | sample CryGeymeta201522_FD_81568 | JGI IMG/M metagenome (GOLD analysis project Ga0100398, IMG submission 81568) | Groundwater microbial communities from Crystal Geyser aquifers in Utah, USA - Crystal Geyser metaG 2015-22 | ecosystem: Environmental > Aquatic > Deep subsurface > Groundwater | place: USA...
ATGGCAAGGGTGAGCGCCCGAGGGAGCTCACCCTTGCCGAAACTTAATACAATATCCGTGATACTATAATTAAAACTACTATACTAATCTTTATGCCGCAGAATAAATTTATTGCAGGATATTCAAAAGAAATCCAATTTTTTAATCCAAAGTTGGTTGAAAAAATCGCCTGGGATATGGTAAATACCTCCACAAAAGTAAAAAAAGGAGACAATGTGCTTATTCACATGGACCCAGGAGGTAGACAATTAGCATTGGAACTTGCGAAATTGTCAGTAGCAAAGGGCGCGCGCGTGTATTATTTGATTCAGGATAGGGAATTAAACGCAGCGATAGTTGAACACGAAAGCAAAAAAGACATTGCCCGGTTTTTTTCATTTGATAATGCAAAGTTTTTTGAAGCAGATGTGTCGTTTATTATCCGCGCCCCCAAAACTGCATTTGCGCTGGAAAATATTCCGAGCATAGTTGTGAATAAACTGAATAGCGCAGCACAACCAGCGCTTATGGAGTATCGAGTGAACCATTCGCGCTGGTGCTTGATTTACTGGCCAACAATAAAAGAGGCGAGAATTGAGAAAATGAGTTACGAAGAGTATGTCAAATTGTTTTTCAATTCCTGCAACCAGCCATGGAATACAATCCAAAAAGCGCAAGATACGCTCAAGAGCACGCTTGATAAGGGGCGCGCCCTTGATTTGCTTGCTGACCCGCACAATACAGACAAACAAAAGCGTACTGAATTACACATGAGTATTCAAGGCATGACGTTTGCAAACTCCACCATTGATAAAAACTACCCCGGGGCAGAAGTATTTTCCGCGCCAGTCAAAAATTCTGTAAATGGCAGGGTATTTGCACAAGGCATGTATAGCTATAATGGCAAGCGTATGCGTGATATTTCTCTTGTATTTGAAAACGGGAAAGTTGTGTCAGCCAGCGCGCGTAAGGGAGAGAATCATCTTGCGGATATTTTAAACACCGACGCCGGATCGCGGTATGTTGGTGAAGTTGCTCTTGGCACAAACCCAGGACTCAAACAAAGATTGTTTAACCCGCTGTTAAATGAAAAAGTGGGAGGAAGTTTTCACATTGCGCTTGGCAGGTCGTACCAAAACGAGCGTTATAAAGGTAAGGTTGTAAAATTATTTAATGGCAACGAGAGTGCGATTCACTGGGATATTACGATTCTGATGCGTAAGCCATATGGCGGCGGCGCAGTGATTGTTGATGGTAAGATAATCCAGCGCAATGGCGTATTTGTGCCGAGGAATCTTGGTGTATTAAATGGATAATTCACATATATGGCAATGATTGAACAATACAAACAACTTTTGAAAGATTTTGTCGCGTTTCAAAGCGTGTCAACAGACACGCAATTTCAGCCAGAAATTCAAAAAACCGTTGCGTGGCTGCAACGCGTATTTGAACAAAATGGTTTTTCTGTGCAGATCATTACGGGTTATGATAATCCTTTGGTCATTGCATCATTCGTCTATGACCCAGCACTAGAAACTGTTTTGATTTATGGGCACTACGATGTGCAACCTGCGAAAGTTGACGAAGGATGGACAAGCGACCCGTTTACGTTGACCGAGATGAACAGGCGGCTCGTTGGGCGCGGCGCGATTGATAACAAAGGCCAGGTGTTAGTACATATGGTTAATGTATTCGAACACATAAAAAGTAAAACACTTGGATATAATGTCAAATTTATGATCGAAGGCAATGAAGAAACTGGCTCACCGTTACTTGAACAGTTTATTGCCAGCAACAGCGCTTTGCTTGCAGCTGATTTTGTATTGATATCGGACGGAGAAATTTCTGGGGGGAAGCCGAATATCGAGGTCGGATTTCGGGGCGGATTGAATAGCGTTTTGACAGTTAAAACGTCAACAACCGACCTGCATTCAGGACTTTATGGACACAGCGTACCGAATGCTATTCATGAATTAAGTAAAGTGTGCGCGGATTTATATGACGCGAACAATCGCATTGTGGTTCCGGGATTTTACGACGATGTTGACTCGGTTTCTGATGATGTGAAAAAAGCTAATCAAGCGATTCCGTTTTCTCTTGAAGAACATAAACGTATCAGCGGTGCAAAAATATTGCTTACAGAGCCAGGTATTGATTTTTACACGCAGGTTGGATTATTGCCCGCTATTGAAGTTACAACCATTGTTGGTGGATACATGGGGCAAGGATTCCGAAATGGTATCCCGGCAACTGCAACGGCAAAAATCAATTTTCGACTGGTTGCGCACCAGAACCCAACAAAAATTGCTAAAGCATTTGAAAAATATGTGCGCTCGATTCTACCCGCATACGTTGATTTTACTTTCGAGTTTAAAACCCCGTACAACGCCTCAAAGATTGATACGAAAAATAAATACGTTGAGCGCGCCCAAAAAGTGCTTGAAGTTGCGTATGGAAGCACGCCGATCTATAAATATGTCGGAGGAGGTCTTCCTATGGTAAATAGTTTTGAAAAAGCTTTAAAAATCCCGAGCGTATTGGTGCCGCTTGCAAACGAGGATTGCGCTATGCATGCGGCAAATGAAAACTTTGCATTGACAAACGTCGAGCAGGCATTGCGATTTAGCGCATTATTTCTTGGAAAATAAAAAAACATTATATACGCATATACACACTATGAATAACAATCATCACCAAACTTTTTTACAAGATTTGGCATGGCGCGGCCTGGTGTACCAAAAAACGAATGGTATTGAACGGGCATTGCAGCCCGGGACTACGATGTATTGGGGGTTTGATTTGACAGGAGAAAGCTTGCATATCGGACATTTGTTGGGCGTTGTGGTACTCCGCAGGGCGCTGAATTACGGCATGCGCGTGATTCCTATGCCTGCTGGTGGAACTACGCTTATCGGCGACCCGAGCGGAAAAGACGCCGAACGGCCGTTGTTGTCAAAACAAATAATTGCGCGCAATCGCCGCATGCTTACCAAACAGCTGTTGCAATTATTGCCTGGAAAGCCGCCTGAAGTGCGTGTAGTTGATAACGCTGATTGGCTTACGAAAATCGGATTTATTGAGTTTCAGCGCGAAGTTGGGAAGTATTTTCCCATTAACACCATGCTTGAAAAGGAGTCAGTGAAAACTCGTCTGGAACGCGAACAAGGTATGTCATTTGCGGAATTTTCATACCAATTGCTTCAGGCATACGATTTTTTGGTTTTGTTTGAAAAATATAAATGTACGGTTCAAATTGCCGGGTCTGACCAATGGGGTAATATGGTTCAGGGCGTTGAACTGATTCGCAAGCGCCTCGGAAAGCAGGCATATGCATTATCATGGCCATTAATTGTGAATCCTGTAACAGGGAAAAAGTTCGGCAAAACCGAAGAAGGAGAATCCGTGTGGCTTGACCCTGCAAAAACCCATCCGTTCAAGTTTTACCAGTTTTTTATCAACTGCGATGATGATATGGCGCCGATGCTTTTGCGGTATTTTTCATTCAAATCAAAAAACGAAATTGAACGCATTGAACAATTATGGAATACAGACCGAGGTTCGCGCTTGCTGCAAAAAGAGCTCGCATACGAATTAACTGCGTTTGTTCACGGGAAAATAATCGCGAACCGCGCGCAAACCATTACATCCATATTGTTTGAACAAAATGTGAAACAATTAACTCTTGCTGATATTTCATTTGTCAAACAGGCGTTGCCGTATGCGACTATTCCAAGCTCCAATACATTTTCTTTAGAAGACGCGCTCGTAACACTTGGATTGTCTTGTTCAAAAAGCGAGAGCAAGCGTCTTATTGCCCAAAATGGAGCGCAAGATACGGTGTTGTTCGGCACATACCACGTTATCCGAAAAGGAAAACGCGAGTACGGTATTATTGAGATTACATAACGCATACCCCCCGCCCTTTTGGTCAGAAATTCAGATTACCCAATACCAAAAGGGCGTGGTTTTTTGAATTTCTCCCTCGCACCAGAAAACCACGGGCTTCGCTTCAAATCTTGAATCTTGAATCTTGAACAAATTCCAATTTTCAAAATACAAAACAGTTTTGAATTTGGAACATTAAAGTCTTCGCAAGAACTAAGTTCTTGCGAAGACAAGAACATTAGTGCTTAGAATTTTCCGCCATAGGCGGATCAGCCTCTGGCTGAAGGACTTTTTGTGTTAATGAGAAGGCAAGCCCCCACACCTAATGTATAGGTGTGGGGGCTTCACGGCCCAATGTGGACACGAAACTTCACAATTCGTTAATCAGATCTTCGTTTTCATCTTCTTCGGGTTTTTCGTTTCCGAATGGGTCAATGGAGATGCCTCCGTTATCCAAGTCGGGTAACGCCCAATCGTCTTGCGTTTCCTCATCTCCATCTTCTGTGTCAGGCGACGAAGTTTTTTTAGATTTTTTCGTTTCTCCATCTTCTTCTATTTCATCTTCGTTTTCACCTCTATCCGAATCCGTATCAATTTCCCTTGCTTCGTCTTCGTTCATTATTGCCATATGCAATATGTGAACGGTTGTTTGTGCGTTTGTTGTTGTGCGCATATAAATATTTGTTGATAATTAGTAACGCGTTTTGTGCCGCGTTTTCACATTATGGTCAAACATTATTCGTTTGTCAATTGTGCATACCCCGTAGTGAAATTTCGACAATGTTTTGCTTTAAACCCAATAGCGGTAGGGGTGTTCGCAAGAATTATAGATGCTTTCAGGGTAGTTTATAATTTTGGGAAACATCGGGAAGCTGTCGAAATTCTACTACTGGGCATAGCGCCCCTGTGTATATTTGTAATATCCCGCGAGCGCGATGGCAAGCGCATCAATTGCATCCTTTGATTTGACTGACTTTGGGATATTCATGGTATATAAGATGATTTTCCGCACCGCGAGTTTGTCCGCTTTTCCATAGCCGCATACCATACTTTTTACTTCAAGCGGCGTAAGTTCTACTATGGGGATGCCATTTTTTTCCGCCCCCAAAAGCAACACACCTTTGAGTTCGCTTACGGTCAGCACGCTCGTGATGTTCCTGCCGAAATAGATTTTTTCAATTGCGAATACATCAGGTTGGTATGTATGGATAAGCGCGTCGAGTTTTTCACTTACCGTTAAAGCGATTTGGGTTTTTGTTCCCGTGGTGCGCAGCATCCCTGTATCCAAAAACGAAAATCCGCTTCTTGATTTTCTAATCATCCCGTAACCGATCCTCTTGAATCCGGGATCTATGCCTAAAATAATCGGATTGTTTTTAAAACTCAGCATTTGTGTATACTTGTTCAACATCGTCAAGGTCAAATAAGTTTTCCAAAAGGCGCTGGATTTTTGTTTTTTTCATTTCATCAAAAATAACCACCGGGCTTTTTGCGATGTAATCAATAGTTGTTTGCGGTTCAATGCCCGCGCGTTCCAATACTAATCGGATTGTTTCGGTGAGCTGTTTTGGAGCGTAGATATATGTTGTTTCGTCATCATGCCGGATGTCTTCAGCGCCCGCATCAATTATTTCAAGTTCCAGCTCTGGATGAGCCGCCCACCGCGCTTTTGGGAAAATGATTTTTCCGGTTTCAACGAACATCCAGAGCACCGATCCATTTTCTCCGAGCCTGCCTTCGTTTTTGTTTAGAACATTTTGTATTTCTCCGCGTGTCCTGTTTTTATTATCCGTAACTGCGTGTATAAGCAACGCAATGCCTCCGGGGCCATACGCCTCACATACGGTTTCTTCAAGTGTCACAGTTTCGGTTCCCCCTGTGCCGCGCTTGATAGCTCGGTTGATGTTTTCCTGCGGCATATTTTCCTGTCGCGCCTTTGCAATTGCGTCGCGTAGGATAAAGTTCATTTTCGGGTCTCCGCTTTTTCCTTTGCGTGCGGCAATGGTGATAAGATTTGCCAAACGGGAAAATATCTTGGATTTTTTTGCATCCGTGGCCCCCTTTGTATGTTTCAGTTTTGCCCACTTGGAATGTCCAGACATGTAAGAATTTAAAAAGTATATTTCCTTTTGGCGACAAGGAAAATATATGCTGCCAAGATTCCATATCCTGTGCCCCACACAATTGTTTTCGGCTGTCCAAAAAACGCATATATTCTTTGCTTCCATGAAGGATTGTATGTTGGTTGATATGAAGCAGCAAGGGAAAATGGCGGAATAACTTCTGCAATTGTTTCTTGCTTGGTTGTTTCTTTAAGCGCGAATATGTTGTCTGTGCCTGGCGTTGGGTTGCTGGACAGTTTCCATTCGCTTCTGCCGAATCGGCTTGCAGACCAGTCTGATGGTATCGCGCTTGCGTAGGTAACTTCAAATGTCTTCAGTCCGGTCGGGTCAACCAGTGCGATTGTGTCACCTTGTTTGTTGATGATGAAGTTGTAATCGCGACTGTCAATGATTTTGTAGGAAAGCGGAAGCAGGGTGCCCGAAAGTTGAATCGGTTTTTTGAATGAGGCAATGATTATTTGCCAATTTGCCAGATTGGCAATTGTCGTTCCGTCGTTTTTAATTTCAATCCATTGAGTTCCTTTATTTTCCGGGGATGTAAAAAGCTCATTGATGGTAAGTTCTGTTTTTTTCTGCGTTTGCGGTTGCGGGTTGGAAAAAGGCGTTGGTTGAGCAGTTACCCCCGGATTTATCGATGGAATAGGGGGAAGAGAAAGTCCTTCCACGGAGTTTTCCAATCCCGGACTTCCATCGGGCCGCAATCCTTCACGGAATGCTTTGTCCGCTGTTGAATATTCAAGCGTTTTTCCATTTCCAGCTGCCCCCCATGTGTTTGACCAGAACACTTGACTTATTATTTTGCCAGTTCCGTCATGCAGTTGCAGTACATCCTGGTCGTTGCGAAGACGAATACCGACATCAATGATAGTCCCTTGAAACAATGGATATCTGTCTTTGAATGCGCGCGCGTCTCCGGCAATGATTGCATACGAGTTTTGCATGACGGACATGGATCCTTGGTATGGCGTTTTGGCAAAATAATGCGTCCCCGCGCTGTCTGAAATCGTCCATGCGTTTTCTTGAACCCCGCCTATAATCGTAATGCTTATTTGACTCTGATTGTATAGCTCCACCCATTCCAAATTTTTTCCTCCGGCAATTTCTCCCGGGGGATTGTACATAATTTCGTTTATGCGCAGCCCCGCCTGCAACGTTGCAGTAACTGCGGGTAGGGTTTGCGTTGCGGCATATACACGAGCAATACCTGCGTATGTGCCCCAGCTGCACAAAACAACAATAACAATGGCGAATGCGCGTTTCATGGTTTTGTTTTTCCCGACTGCGCAGGCATACCCGACTTGCTTTGCGACTTGCCCGACTTGTTTCGCGAGTCGAAGCGGGCGGGGACCTGCGCGGACGGGTTCATATTCAAATACCGGTATGTTTCGGGCGTTGCGATTCTGCCCCTTCCTGTGCGTTCAATAAGCCCGAGGCGGATAAGATACGGTTCGTGAATTGATTCAATGGTTTCACGTTCTTCGTTTAAGGTCGCGGCAAGCGATTGTACCCCAACAGGCCCGCCGTTAAATGTGTGTACAAGCACATGAAGAAGTTTGCGGTCAATATTTTCAAGCCCTATGGAATCAATATTAAGGATTTCAAGCGACTCCTTGACTACAGGAAAGGAAATAGTTGGTTTGTTCTCTACAATGGCAAGGTCCCATGTGCGTTTCAATAATCGGTTTGCAATGCGGGGAGTTGCCCTGCTTGCATACGCCAAAGCAGAAATAGCGTCAGAGTCAATGGCAATATGCAAAATGTCGCTCGAGCGCTTGAGAATTTGCTCCATATGGTTGGTTTCGTAATAATCCAAATGATTGATTGACCCGAATCTGTTGCGCAGCGGATTGGAAAGCAAACTCGGTCTGGTTGTTGCCGCGATAAGCGTAAACGAAGGAAGCTTAAGCTCCAGCGATCGCGCGGATATGCCTTTGCCAATGATGAGATGGAGCGTCCGCGATTCCATTGCCGGATACAGCATTTCTTCAATATGTTTGTTTAATCGGTGGGCTTCGTCAATGAACAAAATTTCTCCCTGTTCCAAGTTGCTCAAAAGCGCGGCTACGTCGCCTGATTTTTGAATCGCGGGACCTGATGTGACGGTAATTTTTGCGCCCAGTTCGCGGGCAATAAGATACGCAAGCGTTGTTTTTCCAACGCCGGATGGTCCGGAAAACAAAATGTGGTCGCACGCTTTATGCTGTTTTTGTGCGGATTGAAGCAGAATTTGCAATGCGCGTTTGACAGCATCTTGCCCGATAAACTCTTTCCATGATTTTGGCCGCAGCGCATTGTCTAATACGGTGTCATCAATATTTTCATTTTTAGAAATTGCTTGTTCCATATGTTCAGTATAGCATCTCCTTTGCTGTTTGGTAAAACTTCAAAACAAATTGTGTAGTTTGGCAAATTTGTGTTGCTCGTTATTTTTTTCGCATATACTGCGCGGTTTTGTTGGTATTGTTATCTGTACATGTTCTACCATATTTATTCGTATAGGCGAAATTGGGGATAACCTGTGGTTTTTTCCAAGCAAAATACTCATAAAACACTCAATTTTCCTCTTAATACGAAAATTTGACACGGACTTGACAAAGTTTTCTTGTTTGATACAATCACTGCTTAGACATTTCGAGGCAACCCCTTCCTTTAGCTATTCGTTAAGGGGAGGTGTTGGGAAAAGAAAAGGTATCGGCGCTTTGGTTTTGGCTGGAGCGCGCGTATCTTATTTTCCTTGTTTCTGCGGTGACTCATTGTAGAACGTTTGCCTCGATATGCCTGCCCCGTAGTGATTCTGCGACAGAGCCATGCGCAAAAAACTGTATAAAATCTGTCGCAGATTTATTACGAGGTCCCCCCCGTAGTGATTTTTACTGTTAAAAATTAAAAATCTACTACAGGGCCTGCCCCGTAGTGAAAATGCGACTGCCTTAACAAAAGAATTCCATGCATGTTACGTATACAACTTGGTAAATTGATATAAGAAAAGCACCAAATCCCAAGCACCAAATTTCAAACAAGCACCAAATTCTAAATTCTAATGTTCAAAACAGTTTGAAATTTGTATAAAATAAAACCAGAAATACGGCATAAAATTCTGTCGCATTTCTACTACAGGGCCCGCCCATCATTCTTGAATGGTGGAAATTCTTGCCAAACAGAAATCACCCCTTCAAGGGGTGATTTCTGTTTAACTCATTGCGCATTGTTATGAGCGCATGAAGCCCCACGGACGAAGCCAGTGGTCTTCTGGTAAGATGGACAAATCTTTATTGCGATTTTCATTATTTTCCAGCTCAATGTTTGTATTGTCGGGAAGAGTGTTTTTGAAATAATGAATGGTCTGTCAGTGTCACAGTCGTTATAGCGCAGTCAATACTATTCCACTGGCCCAACCGCCTTTTCAACTTCTGCAATATCGGTTAATCCTTGCAATACTTTTATAAGCGCATCTGCCATTAGTGATATTGTGCCTTGGCTGCGGCTAAGGTCTTTGATTTTAAGTTCGTCCGGTGAAGCATGGATACATTCCTGCATGGTGTCGTTGACGTGAATAAGTTCAAATACTCCGATACGGCCTTTGTATCCTTTGTTGCCGCACGCATCGCATCCCCGCGCCTGTTTGATAGTTTGTGTTTGAACAAGCGTATCCAGATTTTCAATGTATGGAGCTTGCGTTTTTAAAATGTTTGCAATAACGGTTTTTAACGGTTTTTCAAAAGGAATTTCTTGTGCGCATTCCTGGCATAGTTTTCGCACCAGACGTTGGGCAATAATAAGATTGAGCGCTGACGCGATGATTTCCGGCTTGATTTTAAAATCCAAAAGCCGCGGTATGGTGCCGCTTGCATCGTTGGTATGGAGCGTGGAGAAAACAAGGTGTCCGGTCAAGGATGCGTGCATGGCGATTTCAGCAGTTTCTTGGTCGCGGATTTCTCCCACATAAATAATATCCGGGTCCTGGCGTAAAATAGCGCGTAGCCCAGAAGCAAATGTGTACCCTTCTTTGGCATTGATTTGCGTTTGCTCAACCCCCGAAAGTTTGTATTCAATTGGGTCCTCAAGCGTAATAGCTTTGTTTTCCTTGGTACTTACTTTTTTCAAACAAGCGTACAGCGTTGTTGTTTTTCCAGACCCGGTCGGCCCCACTGCTAAAATGAGCCCATTTGGTTTTTTCAGTTCTTGCTCAATGATTTTTTTGTCATACTCGCGCAATCCCAATTCCTCAAGCCCGAGACCGATGGTGTTGGGATTTAAAAATCGCATCACGATGTTTTCTCCGTCAGGTCCAGGGATGGTTGAAACGCGCATCTCCATTTCGTATGCGCCGCGCCGAATGGAGAATCTTCCATCTTGCGGAATATTTTTGATATTGAGGTTGATTTTGGACAAGAGTTTGACACGGTCAATGATTTTGTTTTCAAGATTTTTCGGGAGGTTAGCAATCGGGTACAGAACCCCATCAATGCGGTATCGGAGCGTCACGGCGTTCGGGGTTGGTTCAATGTGTAAGTCCGACGCGTTGCTGGCAAGGCCATATGCTAAAATCCATACAAGCATTTCGCTCGTGTCAAATTCGCTGGTGAAATGAGACTCCAAAAATGTTTTTATATCTTGCTGGTCGCTGCAGGTCTGGACATATTTGTCGCCGATTGTCACGCTTCCCACGATCGCTTCGCGCGTCGCGGGAATAAATTGGTAATTTTGCAAAAATTGTTCAAATCCCTGTTCGGAAACAACATATATGTGCACGGTTCCGAATTTTTTGATTTCTTTGACTAAATCCTGAACTTCAGGCGAATCCGGACGGGGTGAAGCGATGCTGAACTCGCGCGTTTTTTTGTCAAACACAAGCGCATGCGCTTGACGCGCCCGAACTTCAGGCATAACGCGCAACGCTTCGATATTGAGCGTTGCTGTTTTCATGTCCAAATATGGAAGATTGAGTTCTTTTGCTTTTTTTTGCGCGAGGTCTTCTTGCTGTTCCTGCGCGAATGATGAAATTGTTGCCATAACGATATTGTTAGTATACCCTGTGGGAAATGTATTTTCCACCATTTTAAACGTCTTTTTCGAACCCATGTTCTCGTGTATGATAAGAATATGCAATCGGTTTTTTTTATCACGTCGTCTGCATCAGCAACACGGCGTATCGGAGCGCTTTTTGCACGCGCGCTTGTTTCGCGTATGCCGTTTCCGCGCGCATGCGTATGCGGCCTTGAAGGAAATCTGGGTGCTGGCAAGACCACATTTATGCAGGGAGTCGCGCAAGGACTTCATATAAATCGGCGTATTATTAGCCCGACGTTTATGCTTATACGCACGTTCCCATTCTATTTCAAAGGGCATGCGGGCAAATTGACGCATATTGATTGCTGGCGTATTGGGTCGCGCGACCTTCTAGATTTAGGATTTTCAGATTTAAAAAAAGATTCAAACCATATCATATGCCTTGAATGGGCAGACCGTGTGAAAGCGATTATGCCCATAGCGTCAATCCGCATCACATTTTCGCATATCAGCAAGAACAAACGTAAGATAACATTTTTATTTCCATGACCATTATTATTCTGGATTCATTTTCGTTAATTCATCGCGTGTACCATGCCTTGCCTGCGCTTACTGATTTGAATGGCAACCCCACGGGCGCGGTGTACGGATTTTGCTCCATATTAATAAAATTGTTTCGCGAGCAGCGGCCTGATTGCATCTATGCCGCGTTTGATACCAAAGGGCCAACGTTTCGCGAGCATGAATTTGAAGCGTATCACACAAACAGGCCCGAGATGGCGGATGATTTTCGTTCTCAAATTGAACCAATCAAGGAATTTTTGCGCACATGGGATATTCCGGTACTTGCCGCGTCCGGATTTGAAGGAGACGACATTATCGGAACACTCGTGTCTCGTTTGCGCGGGCAATCAGACGCGCGCATTCGCATCGTGACTGCCGACCGCGATTCATTGCAGTTGGTATCGGATAACGTAACCGCTATGATAATGCGCAAAGGCATTACGGATATTGTTGAATACGACGAGAAAACATGCCAGGCGTATTTGGGTTTTCATCAGCAATTTATGCCTGATTATAAAGCATTGGCAGGCGACGCGTCTGATAATTTTCCCGGAGTCAGGGGTATTGGGCCAAAAACAGCGCAGGCGCTGGTACAAAAATTTGGAACAATTGAAAAAATGTACGCATATTTGGACAGTACAGATGCGCAAGCGTATGAAAAACCCGTGACAAAAGCAATTGCTGAAAAACTGCTTATAGGCAGGGCAACCGCACTTCAGGCAAAATATTTGGCAACCATTCGCGCGGATGCGCCTATTGATATTGGTGGTGCCGCATGCGCAGCAAAAACACAGCCTACCCAGGCGACAAAAGAATTTCTTATCAAGCGCGGATTTGTTTCATTGCTTAAACGGCTGGATGCCGCAAGCCAAGGAACGTTGCTGTAATAAGGGAACAATACTATAATAGGTTAGTAGGCGAAATTAAATTTTATATTGGCATGAACATAAAACAGCTTTGTGTCTTTTTATTAAAAGCGAATCAAGCAGGTTATGCTTCTGGTAATTCCAAAAAGTGGATAAAAGAAAAAGACAAGTCAACCACCATTGTTTTCAAATCAGGCAATTGGAAAATGCACGACAGTTTTTTCGGAGGTGAGCCGTATGGTGGGCGCGAAGTGGTTTTTTATAAAACCAAGCCGTTTTGGATTATGGTATATTACGGTCGGGTGAAAAAAAGAATTAACCCCAAAGAAATTTATCCGTTTTTGCAAAAAGCATTGTCGCGTATGCCAAAAAACGCTCCGTATCGCGGTCCGAAATCATTAGCTGGAAAACCGTTTCGCTACACGAATCAATGGGAAGGCACCATTGATGGCTTTTCTGGCCAAGAATCAATTTATAAAAATAAAACACAACTGTATAGAGCCAATTATATAGGTGGGTTAGTTGACCAGCGAAAAGGATAAGAGATTTTATAAAATAATCGTATGTTCAGTGAATGGAGCCTCACGGGCAACAATCCCGAAACGCCATTCATCCATGGACACAGCTCATGATCTTCTGGCTGAAGGGATAAAAGGTCGGGATTAAATTAAAAGGATATTAAACGAACTAAAATGAAATTGCCTAAAATCGATTTTGAAAAATACAATTATCCATTAAGAACTTTGCTCTTGGGGAATAGCGATACTTGGCAAGCAATGTCAGCGGTTATTGAGGATTTAACGCAGAAACAATTTGCTTACCAGTATACGCAAATCAAACAAAGAAGTATTGCCCAAATGCTTGACCATGCCCTGGACACCCAATACGGCTTTTATACAAAAAAATTGGTAATGGGAGAAGATTTGCCACCAAACTTATACAAGAAGCCAGTAAAAACCGTTAGAGAAGCCCAAAAGAGAATCGCAGAAACATTTCAAAAAACTGTTGAGTTGTGGGAAAAGCTAACGCCGGAAGATTTTCAAAAAGAAATTCAAACCGAATGGGGTCAGGTTCTCACCGGAGAACTTGCTTTGTTTCAATCAATTACCCACACCCATTATCACGTCAGCGAAATCTGTTTCTTAAGGGGACTTGGCGGTTTTCCAACAATGGCAATGGGATAAACTATGCAACCAGTCAAATTAAAGGTTAAACAAACGGTTGTTATCATACCGACGTCCCCTTTTAATTTTGACGCCACAGTTTTCAAGCCTGCGCATTTCCCAACACCAGACAGTTTTTGGCAGCCTGGCAAAAGATGGCAAACAGCTTTATGGAGAAGAAGGCCATTAGGACTAATTATTGAGAACAAGGGAACCATTGCCAAACCGAAGGTTCATTTACACGTTTTTTCTCAAACAGGGCTTTCAAAAGAATTTTTAGAAAATATTAAACAAGAAATCATCTGGAGGTTTAACCTTCATTTAAACTCTAAGGATTTTATTGAACGCTTCAAAACCGATAAGATTTTAGGACCGGCAATTAAAAACCTCAAAGGTATGAGGCCAATGACCCACGGCTCTCTTTATGATTTCTTGGTGATTACTATTATGTTGCAAAACGCTCCTGTTCGGCGCTCAATTCAAATGATGCAGAATTTATTTGAAAAATACGGCAAACTCCTGGAATTTGGCAGCAAAAAACTTTATTGCCTTTGGCCTGCGGAAAAATTAGCTAAAGTTCCGGAACAAGATTTGCGAAAACTGAAAGTCGGCTATCGCGCCAAAAATCTGCTCAGAATTTCCCTGCCCTTTGCTAAAAATGAAATCGATGAAATGGAGTTGCGTCAGAAACTCCCAACAGAACAAAAGAAAATCTTGCTTTCTCTTTACGGCGTCGGGCCTCAATCTGTCAGTTATCTCATGCCTGATATTTTCCATAATTTTGATTTTTTAGAACATGTACCTTTATGGGAAAGGAAAATTCTGTCAAAAAAGATTTTTAACACCGGTACAGAAAACCCGGCGCCGGAAGAAAAACTCTTAAAGTTTTTTGGGAAATATAAACCATATAAACAGCTTGCCATGCATTACATTTGGGAGGATTTATGGTGGCGGCATAAACAAAGTCCGATTGATTGGCTTATCAAAGAGGTGAGAGCGTAAGAGCAGCCAATTAATCCAAAGCATGTTAAGGGATTGCATGACTGCAAAAAGAAGTTCGGATATAGCGCGTTGTGCTTTGCTTTAAACAGTGCGATAATATATAATCTTGAATTACAAGATGTAATTCAAGGTAAGCACCAAATTACAAGCATCAAATAACAAATAAGCACCAATGACCAAAATTTAAATAATCAAAACGTTAAGTATCATTGTTTAGAATTTTGGTTATTGGAATTTGGAATTTATTTGTGATTTGCCAGCCCGAGGCTGGTCCGCTCTGGCGGAGAATTTGTTATTTGGAATTTCGTAATTCAAAGTATAAAACGATAATATAAAACATCGCATCTATTCATGAATCAGTTTTTTGCTTATTTCCGGTTAAAAGAAATGACACCAGTCAAAGTATTTTTGGCATTTGTAGTTATTGAAGCAGTTGCATGGTTTGTGAGGTTGCCGCTTTGGTTTGCCATCGCGTTTACGTTTTTTTCCGTTGCGTTTTTAGTGTGGTTGTTTATGTACTCGTTGACGCTTGCCAAAACAAGGTTCGCATTTGATATTGAACGCAACCAAAACGCAGCCATGATTCATGCATTGTCCGAGGGGATTATTGCGTATGACCAGAATTTTAAAATTACATCGCTGAACAGCGCTGCTGAAGCTATTTGCGGTGTTCGCGCGCAAGAAGTCGTGGGACAGGTTGTAACGCCGGAGTGGGTTTCGCAAGAATATTACCGCGTGTTTGCGCAAATTATTTTTCCTTCGCTTGCGCCAACGGTTGTCAAAAAAACAACAACCGCGTCATATCCGCAGATTGTTGAGGTGTCATTTTCCGAGCCAAGGGAATTGCATGTTGAGGTTACCACAACGCAGATATTTGATGAAAACAAAAAATTGTTGGGATTTATGAAAATTATCCGCGACCGGTCGCGCGAAATCCAATTACTTCAGAGCAAATCGGAATTCATCACGATAGCCGCGCATCAGTTGCGTACGCCGCTTTCGGGCATTAAATGGGGAATCGAGGCTTTATATAAAGGCGATGTGGGACCGCTAACCGAAGAACAAAGCAAGGTCGCGGAGCAAACATACCATATGGTGGAGCGTTTGGCTAGTACGGTTGAAAACCTGCTTGACGTTTCAAAACTTGAAGAAGGAAAATTCGGGTACCGCATGGCAAAAGGCGATATCGTGGAGCTTGCGCAAAGCGTAATGGAAACGTATACGCAAAGCGCCCAGCAGCACGAAGTTAAATTGCTATTTTTTCCGCCGGACCAACACATTCCGCAATTGACATTTGACGCTTCCAAAATAACACTCGTGCTTCAGAACTTGATTGATAATGCCATCAAATATAATGTGCAAAACGGCGAAGTGCGCGTGCGCATTGAATTAATGCCTGATAAGCCGTATGTAAAAATTTCAATTGAAGACACGGGCATTGGCGTTCCGCAAGACGATATGAAACTGCTGTTTACCAAATTTTATCGGTCAGAAGAAACATTAAAAAAAGAAGCTGCCGGGTCTGGTTTGGGATTGTATATTTCAAAAAATATCGTGAAGCGTCACGGCGGTGATATATGGGCAACGTCAACGCAAGGCCGCGGCTCAGTGTTTTCATTCGCATTGCCAACTGATGAGAGTTTGATTCCGCCAACCGAAGTTGGGGCTAACCAGGGATTTTAAAATAGATATGACGGATTTCCCCGCTGCATTGCAGTTATTTTTTAATAAACAACGCCATCGCTATGGCGAATTTTTTTGGTTTCAAGAAATGACCACCTGTGGTGAGCGGAGCCGAACCACCTGTGGTGAGCGGAGCCGAACCACCTGTGGTGAGCGGAGCCGAACCACAAAATCAGGAGAGAAGCTTTTGGTGTTTATGGCGGAAAAACTCGCACAAGTTGCGCGAGACATCGTAAATGCGCCAGAAACCAAGTATGACGGGACTATTATTTCATTTGAACGCGACGAACGGATTGGTGATTTTTATGCCGTTATGCATGATTCAAAATTTATATTGAACATGCCGTCACGGCAAGAATACGAAGCGATTACAGATGAAAAACTTGAATCTGTTTTGCCAGTAAATACGAATAATGAATTGATTCGCGACGAGCTGGTTCGTGTATTTCAGCCAAAAGGGTTTTCGCAGTATGCCGCAGTCGCGTATCATAGTTTTGGATTTCACGCTCCGCGGATTTTAGGATGGTTTGAGAATATATCGGGTTTGCGCGTATTACAGCATAAACAATTTTTGCGTTCAATGATTGTATCTGATTTTAAAAAAGCATGTTCTGAACTTGAAGGAGTTCCTTATACGCTTGGCGGAAAATCGCGCGGGCACGGGTTTGATTGTTCGGGCTTGGTCCAGCGCGTGGTGTTTGAAACAAAAAACATCTGGCTTCCGCGCAAAGCTATGTGGCAAGCAATGGTATGCGAGCCGATTGAACAAAGCGATATTCAAAAAACTGATTTGGTATTTTTTACCAAAAAATGCGAAACCACCACCTGTGGTGAGCGGAGCCGAACCATAAACCATATTGCCTTAGTATACGAACCGCAACAAGGAAAGTTGCCAATTATTTTCCATGCAAAAAAGAATATAGGGAAGGTAGCGTTTGAGGATTTAAATACCGCATCGTGGCTTGGAGGGTGGAAAATTGCAGGATATGGAAGAATCGATGAATCTTGTCTGACTCGTTGACCCCGAGCAAAACTCCGTTTTACGGTGCCGTGTGGTATTGACATTTCCTTGTTTTTTGCTATACTTTCCTTGCGTATGGAAAAGCAATTAATTTTACGAAAAGCGGCAACAACCTGATAAAGGCAATTCTTTGTTTGGACGCCGCTTTCAAAAGCGGTTTTTTCATACCTTGGAACGCGCGCGCTATATACAAAAGCATATAGCAAACCGTTTCAAAGATCATTGACAATTGAAGATTACTCAAGATATCTCCAGTAGTAGAAATTCGATAGCCCAGTAAAACTGGGCGAGAAAAATCGAATTACACTACTGGAAAATCGGGTAGTGGATTTCAATTTTTGTATGCCGTAAGGCTATTGAAATTCTACTACTCGGACAACCGCAGAATTTTAGTTTTGTCTATTTTGGTGCGAATATTTTGTACCGAAATAGGCATTCGCATTAAAATAAGAGCAAGTGGTGGATGCCTTGGGTTGAAGAGGCGATGAAGGACGCGGTATGACTGCGAAAAGCTTCGGGGAGCCGTCTAGCGGGCTTTGATCCGGAGATGTCCGAATGGGGAAACCTATGAGCGCAAAACGCTCATACCTCACGTTTTGCTTTAAGTACTAAATCCCGGTTTCTAATTTCTAAACAAATTCCAAATTCTAATATCTCAAACGTGTTTAGAGTTTAAAGAATTGGAATTTAGATATTGTTTAGGATTTAGGATTTCGAATTTAGGATTTTGAGCAGAACGCGAGGAGCGTACCTCGGGAAGTAAAACATTTCAGTACCGAGAGGAAAAGAAAACAAGCGCTCAACTTCGTCTCGCTAATGCGATACTAATATACTGATGCGTACCCATGATACAAATAATACGAATTCGTATCCATTAGTATCATTCGTATTAATTCGTATATTGGTATCGTGTTAGCGAGCGGATGCGAGCGGTATTCCCGTAGTAGTGGCGAGCGAACTGGGAACAGCCAAAACTATATTGTGCGCGCAAGCGCACGATATGGGGTTGCGGGGTTGTATATATTCATGCGTTTATTGGTAGAAGAACAACCTGGAAAGGTTGGCCAGAGAACGTGATAGCCGTGTATTTGAAACTAACACGACGCGTGAGTACAATTCCCTAGTATCCCGACACATGAAAAAGTCGGGAGAATCAGGCAGAACTATACTGCCAAGGCTAAATACTCTTCAACACCGATAGTGAACTAGTACCGTGAGGGAAAGGTGAAAAGTACCCCGGTGAGGGGAGTGAAATAGTACCTGAAACCACTATGCTTACAAGGACACAGAGCTCTTGTGCTTCGCACAAGGAAATTCTAAGCACGAAGCACGAAATCCGAAACAAATTCAAAATCATAAATTCAAAACAGCTTTTGGTTTAGATATTTGAATTTAAATATTGTTTAGGATTTCGGATTTTCCGCCGAAGGCGGATCAGCCTCTGGCTGAAGAATTTAGGATTTTCTCGTGCGGAGCACGGGTGATGTGGTGCCTATTGAAGAATGAGCCAACGAGTGTTTGTCGCCGCTTCATCTAATCCCGTTCAGCGGGAGGAGGTAAAGCGGAAGCGAGTGTGAATAACGCGTGGTATATATGTCTCTCTACGTAGCGGCATATGTACAAAGCGGCGGCTAACGACCCGAAGCCAATCGAGCTACCCCTGGGCAGGATGAGCTTTGTAGAAATACAAGGGGAGGTCCGAACCCGTAAGCCGTTCAACACTTTGGGATGACCTGGGGGTGGAAGTGAAAAGCTTAACGCGATTGGGAATAGCTGGTTCTCTCCGAAATAGTTTTTCGACTAGCGTCCGTCTAAATCGGTTTCGCAGGTAGAGCACTAGTTGAGACAGATAGGGAGCAATCTCACTGCCTCAGTTAAACTCCGAATGGCGGAACCGTTGATGGGCAGTCAGACTGTGGGGGCTAAGCTTCACAGTCAAAAGAGCAAGAACTCAGACTCTCGTCTAAGGTCCCTCAATTATGACTCAGTGTGAAAGGTAGTGATCAACCGATGACAGGTAGGAGGTTGGCTCAGAAGTAGCCATCCTTTAAAGAGTGTGTAACAACTCACTACCATATCCCCGATGCTTTGCATCGGTATTCCGCTGCAGAGCAGCGAGGTTTGGTTGGTTGCGCCGAAAATGTAACGGGGCTAAGTTATATACCGAAGACAGAGATGCCTTGTGCTTTGCACAAGGAAATTCGAAGCACGAAATTCTAAATTCTAAACAATATCTAAATTTTTAAATTCTAAACATCTTTAAATTTGTTTTGAATTTTGAGATTTATGATTTTGAATTTGTTTCGGATTTAGGATTTCGGATTTAGGATTTCCTCGCGCAGAGCGCGAGGTGTGGTAGGAGAGCATTTTGCACGCAGCGAAGGAGTATCCGTGAGGAACTCTGGAGTGTGCAGAAGAGAAAATGTTGGCATGAGTAACCTGCAATCCCGATGAAATATCGGGAGGCCGAAAGTCTAAGGATTCCTGGACAACGACCATCGTTCCAGGGTTAGGCGGCCCTAAACCGATGCCGAAAGGCGAAGGCGAAGGATAACTGGTTAATATTCCAGTCTGTCATTGCGAGTCGATGGGATGACGAAGTATAGTAGGTTGAGCATCTTATTGGATTGGTGTCCGTTACTTAGGGTGTGCGTTTGGCAAATCCGGCGCGCTGCATTTTATTGCAAACCCAAGGAAAGCGGCCAAGCCCCGCTTTGCGGGGTGAAGTCAACCGAGCATGCTCCCGAGAAAAGTCCCTAAGATTACGCGCAATGACCCCGTACCAAAACCAACACAGGTGGACAAGGCGAGAAGCCTAAGGCCAATGGGTGATTGTTCCCTAAGGAACTCGGCAAAAAAGCTAGGCGTACGTTTGCTAGATGCCTTTCCTGTCTTGTGCTTCGCACAAGGAAATTCCAAGCACCAAGTACCAAATAACAAATAAGCTCCAAAACTGGAAATTCCAAAATTCAAAACAGTTTGGAATTTCAGTAGCTGGAATTTGTAATTTACTTGGTATTTGCCAGCCCGTGGCTGGTCCGCTCTGGCGGAGAGTTTGTAATTTGGGATTTTCTCGCGCGGAGCGCGAGATGGGACGCAGCGAAAGTTTCCATGGCGACTGTTTACCAAAAACACAGCTCCCTGCGAACTCGTAAGAGGATGTATAGGGGGTGAGACCTGACCGATGCACGAAGGTTAAAGTCGTCGGTCGCGGAGCGACTCGACGCGCGGAATGACGCAGAACGAACGCGGAATAACGCAGAAGTAAAAAATTCTGCGAATGTCTGCGTAAAATCTGCGTGTGTCAGCGCGTGAAGCCGCTTCGCGGCTGAATGACCGAAGCCCGTGTCAATGTCGGCCTTAACTATAAGGGTCCAAAGGTGGGAAGACGCACTGCCTTTGTAAAATCTGGCTATATGCTGGAACGTCTGTAGATAGAATCTTGTAGTATCGAGCACTACTATTTGGTATAATGACAAGGCAAACGATAACCTTGTCTTATGCGCTATAGTAAAAAAGTGTCTCGTGCAGACAATCAGCAGGAAAGATTTGTAAGATTTACTGGGTGGATAGTGGGTTTTGTTGATGGAGAGGGTTTTTTCTATCGGATTTGTTCGGCAAAGTGATCGAAGGGAAAAAACACGAACAAGAAGGGGCTATAAGACGGGTTACCAAATATTTCATGAATTTGCCGTAACCCAAGGAGAGAAAAGTCTCAAAGCCCTTAAAAAGATTCAGTCCTTCTTCGGGATTGGCAAAATCTATCTGAATAAGCGATACGATAATCACACAGAACATTTGTATCGCTTTGTGGTGAGAAAAAGGGAAGATTTGTTAAGTGTCATCATTCCTGTTTTCAAAGAAAACACATTGCGCACAGCTAAACATTATGATTTTGAGAAATTTGCAAGATGTTTGAATCTTATGAAACGCGATAAACATCTAACGCAAAATGGATTAGTGCAAATTGCTTGAATAGCTCAGCAGATGAACCGTAAAAGACCTGGAAGAAATCTTACAAAAATCCTCAGAGACCATACGCCAAACCCTGTTTAAAGCAGGGAAGATATGGTCCGGACTTTGCAGCGATGCAAAGAGATAAACAGAAATGATTTATCCCGCCTTTTTACAAGGCGAGTAACAAGTTCAAGCGCAATTCCTTGTCAGGTGAGTTCTGACGCGCACGAAAGGTTTAACGACTGTGGAACTGTCTCAGGGAATAGCCCAGTGAAAATGCGAACCCGGTGAAGACGCCGGATACCTGCGGCAAGACGAAAAGACCCCGGGAGCTTTACTGGAGCCTGATATTGGCTTATGGGTTTGGATGCGTAGCGTAGTGGGCAGGCTTTGAATCTTGCTTTTCGGAGCAAGGGGAGCCAACAATGAAACACCCATCTTTCAAATTTATAAGCCTAACCAATGCGGCAAAAACGCATGGGAACAGTGTTTGGCGGACAGTTTTCGTGGGGCGCGATCCTCCCAAAGAGTAACGGAGGAACTTATTAAGGTCAGCTTGGCGAGGATGGAAATCTCGCTGGACGTGTAAAGGCGTACGCTGGCTTGACTGCAAGGTTGACAGACCACGCAGGTGCGAAAGCAGAACTTAGTGACCCGATACGACGTGATAGAAGGCGTAAAGACACTGGATAAAAGCTACCCCGGGGATAGATCCTGAAATAAGGATCAGTTGTCCTCTTCGCCAGTAATGGCGAAGTAATAAAGCGGCTTATAACGGTGAAGCGGAAACCGGTCTTCCCCCAAAAAGGGGTTTTAGAGTTTCTGTAATACCGTGGGAAGTCGGAAGGTTGAGAATTAAAATTCTATGAAATTTACAAAGCGACAAAAAGCAATACTTATTGGAACAATTTTAGGAGATGCTTATTTGCAAAAGACAGGCAAGAGAAATGCACGATTGTGTTTGGAGCATGAAAATAAACAAAAAGAATATCTTTTGTGGAAAGTAAGCGCTTTTAAAAATTTGTTTCAAGGCAAGCCGGTTTTTGTAAAACGAGTGCGTCCCAAAACAAAAAAAATGTACGAGTATTGGCGTTTTCAGTCAAATTCCACTCCGGAACTTGGCAAGATGCAACGACTCTTTTACAAAAATGGCAAAAAAATTATTCCCAGTAATTTTCAAGAATTATTCAAAGAACCTTTGTCTCTGGCAGTTTGGTTTATGGATGATGGGTATTATTATCCTCGAGATAATAATGCTTATTTGTACCTTGGAAAATTATCTTTGGATGAGACAAAGATTGTTCAGGATACATTGATAAATAATTTAAGGCTTAAGACGAAGATATTAGATAAAAAACAAGAAGGTTTTGTTATTTATTTTTCTCCGTCAGAAACTCAAAAATTAAAAACAATTATTGGTCCTTATATTATTCCTTGTTTAATGTATAAAATTCCTTCTTGACCCCGTAACGACTGTCTTCTCTTACTGAGAAGCGACCCGATAGTATTTCGGGTAATACGCCGACACCCAGCTCTACTTTTACTAATTACGCTACTTGTAAAATCTCAAGTCAAAAACTTCTTAAGCATAAATTTTTGACTAAAACATAATCAGTAAAAGTAGAGCTGGGTGAAGATATAGTCTAATCGTTTTACTTTGTAAAACACGCGGATTTAAACACTCTTATCGCTAACGCAGATAATTCATCGCTGTTAATCAGCAAAGCGAACGAAAAGAGTTGTATCAGCGTAAATCAGCGTGTTCGCGAAGCGAACAGATTGAACAGGCTGGTTCCGTCCGAGCGTTCCTAGCGACGACGGAGCTCGGCACCTCGATGTCGGCTCACCACATCCTGGGGGTGGAGAAGCTCCCAAGGGTTAGGCGGTTCTCCTATTAAAGTGGTACGTGAGCTGGGTTCAAACCGTGAAGCAGCAAAACTGATTAACGGATAACAAATGACTAATAACTCATAACAAATTTTATTTATATATATTTCGTTATGTGTCGTATGTCATAAGTTGTAAGTTAATTATGTTTGGCTCTTTCACAGTTTGAATCCAGTATCAATCACACAGAACCAATCCTGAGCGAAGTCGAAGGATTGATAATTGACATCAGGAAAAAACACGGCGGCTTTCGGCAGTAATGCCGGAATGTATTGCTGACTCATATCGGTGAAATTCGATTGCGTACAACCTGCGCTTAAGAATAATACCGAGGGAATCCCGCCCTTTCTACTTATTTCTGTATAGAAATATAAAACTAGAAAGGTGCGAAAAACTTTTTCTTTATGTTTTATGACATATAAGGAAAGGCGGAACCTGTAGAGACTACACGTCAGCCTCCCGAATTAATTCGTAGGGCTTGCCCTGAGTGAGCGAAACGAGTCGAAGGGAGAAGGTATAGTCCATGCCCGTAGTAATACGGAAAAAGTTTCAAAATTCCGCGAAATCAAGCGTGCAGTCCGCGTTGGTCCGCGGTTTTGCGAAGCAAAACATGCGTGAGACAGGTTGGTCTCTATCTGCCGTAGGCGTTGGATACTTGAGAGGAGCTGCCCCTAGTAAGAAATTGCTACTTCCCGCAGCAATGCGGGATGACAAGGAACGTCTGACGTTCCAAGCCGGCTCATAACGGTGAAACCTTATACTACACGATCTGTTGATAGCCACTTGTGGCGTGGTCCGACACAAGTGGTACAATTTGCTTGAGGACCGTGGATACATAAGACAACACCGTGGGAAGTCGTAGAAATTTAAAGTGCAAAGTGGAAAAAATCAAAATGGCAATGCAGGATTTAAATTTTAAACTGCCATTTTACACTTTGATGTTTACATTTTGAATTTTTATTGACCCCGTAACGACTGAAGCCATGTGGCCGAGATTTTTCTCTTGTAAGAGAATTATCACACGCCGGCCCCCAGCCCTACTTTTACTGATTATGTTTTAGTCAAAAGTTTATGCTTAAGAAGTTTTTGACTTGAGATTTCACAAGTAACGTAATTAGTAAAAGTAGAGCTGGGTGAAGGTATAGTCTGCACTTGTAGTGATACAAGAATACGTGACGAGAGGACCGGGGTGGACGCACCGCTGGTGTACTGGCTTTCCTGCCAAGGGAACCGTCAGGTAGCTATGTGCGGAGTGGATAAGCACTGAAAGCATCTAAGTACGAAGCCAACCTCAAGATAAGGTATCCTTATGAGATCCGTTGTAGACTACAACGTTGATAGGCGCTAGGTGTAAGACTCGTAAGAGTTTGAGCCAAGGCGTACTAATCGATCCAAGCGAATGCCTATTTAGGTACAAAATATAGTCCAGTAAAGTATTTCGACTTTATATGTTGTAAGCTTGTTGAAATTTTCCTGCTGGGTTCGGTTGCGATATCATGAGTAATCAAATAGTTTTCAATTTTTGAGTATATAAAATTGACCCGGTGACCACAGAGAAGCGTGCCCTACCCGTTTCCATTCCGAACACGGTCGTAAAAGCGCTTCTCGCCGATGATACTCCGTAAGGGGGAAAGTAGGTATTGCCGGGTCTTTTTTATATGTTTTTTCTGGAACTTTGTTACCAAGCTCGTCAAGCTATTGACTAAACTCTCGCATCTTGTATAATAAGCGTAAAATATGTTCTTACCTATTTATGTCAGTTTTGACATAAAGTGTGGAACGTGGTATAATTGTTCAGTTTTAAGATAATCAATATATTAAAGTTTTTAAGTTCAATATCATGAATCCAACAAATCCTAATAATATATTTCAAGCGGCAGGAGGAGTAAAAACAGTAACAGTAGAAGAAGAAGTAGCGGCAGCAGAAAAAAGAGTAAAAGCAATGAGAGCAAGAGTAGACGAATTAACAGCAGCTTCAAAAGAAGCAAAAAAAGAATTAATATCAATCAAACGGAAAAGCATGACAGAAGGGGCAACAAAAGAAGAATTAGATGAAGCAGCAGAAGAAGTAACAAAAAAACAAAAAAAATTAAAAGACGCACAATACGCACAAATGGAAGGAATTGCAAAATTAGCAGTAGCAGTAATGGAATTGGCAGAAAAAAAAGAAGAAGCAAAAAAAAGAACAGACAAAGCAAAAGAAGCACCAAAAGACATGAATTTAAAAACGGACCAGGAAATAGAGGACTTTGTCGGACACCCTGAATTTTCTGAAGACGAAAAAGAATCTCGAATTAAAGCCATAGTAGATATTTTAAAGCATAAACAGAAAGGAGAGCAAGACGAAAAAGAACCAAAGCAGGTTGACGCGATGGGTGCAATGAGCGCGGAAGAAGCTGCTGCGTATAAAATAGCAGGAGACCGTGGTGTGTATGATTCTGTGTATGCCAAACCAAAAGAAACAAAATCACGCGTTGTTAAAGAAAAAAAGAAATATCCTGCGTATGAAAGAAAAAGAGCAGAAAAATCAAAAACTCTTGAACAGCCTGTGGTGAGCAGAGCCGAATCACGGTTGGCTGAAATACAAGAATCTTTAAATGAACTGAAACAACAAAACGAGCAGCTGCGGCAAGAAAATGCAACATTAAAACAAGAATTACAAGAACGGATGTTTATGCGCTCTTTTGAGACGCGTAGGTTTGTTGATTTCTGGGTACAAGATTTTATCGCCCATGATTACCTAATAAGTTCTTTATTTGCTCCTAAATATAATTTTCAAACCATAGACAGAGGAAGAATTATTTGGATGCTGCCTGATCTTATTGGTTCTAAATTGGCAAGTGCTTATGGTGGTTCAGTAGACTCTGTGTTGGTAAACGAAATTTCTAAAGGCATTTTCAACAGATTATTAACAGCAAGTATTTATCCTCCCATAGGAGTATCTTATCCTCCAATGCCCAATATGGTTGTTGCCGGAAGAGATGTAAATATTTATAGCGGCCAGAGCGGTGTCGGAGCTCCTACTGCTCCTGCGCCGCAGGTTTCTTCTTCTGAATCCGTGCAAGGGCCCGTACATGAAGGAGTAGCTGAACAAGAACCTGAACCAGAATCCGTGCAAGGGCCCGTACATGAAGGAGTAGCTGAACAAGAACCTGAACCAGAATCCGTACAAGGACGTGTGCACGAAGGAATAGCGGAAATCCCAGAAACACCAGAAGATGTAGTAAC
>Ga0100398_1000896_pt1 | contig 26279 bp, 28 predicted proteins | sample CryGeymeta201522_FD_81568 | JGI IMG/M metagenome (GOLD analysis project Ga0100398, IMG submission 81568) | Groundwater microbial communities from Crystal Geyser aquifers in Utah, USA - Crystal Geyser metaG 2015-22 | ecosystem: Environmental > Aquatic > Deep subsurface > Groundwater | place: USA...
AAGCGCTGATCGCACTGGCGGAAAAGCACGATTTCCAGATCTTCGCGGATGAATGCTATTCCGAGATCTATCGCGACCGTGCCCCCGTCGGGGCGTTGCAGGTGGCGCAACGCATGGGCGCAGACCCCGAGCGTGTGCTGGTGTTCCATTCGCTGTCCAAGCGTTCGAACCTGCCGGGGTTGCGATCGGGCTTCTGCGCCGGCGGTCCGCAAAGCATCGCCCGGATCAGGCAACTGCGCGCCTATGCCGGCGCCCCCCTGCCGCTGCCCTTGCAGGCCGTGGCCGAAACCGTCTGGGCCGACGAGGTCCATGTCGCGGATAACCGCGCGCAGTATCGCGCGAAATACGCCATCGCCGACGAGATCTTTGGCGATGTCCCCGGATATGTGCCGCCGCAAGCCGGATTCTTCCTGTGGCTGCCGGTGGAGGATGGCGAAGCGGCGACGCTGAAGTTGTGGCGCGAGACCGGCGTTCGGGTTCTGCCCGGTGCCTACCTTGCCCGCAAGGTCGACGGCGTGACGCCGGGCCACGACCGCATCCGCGTGGCGATGGTGGCCGAACAGGAAGACATGCGCCGCGGACTGATCAAGCTCCGCGAAACACTCTACGATTGAGGAGGCGAACCGATGGCCTATCAGACCCGACAGCGCGAACCGCTTCTGGACGGACACATGCAGGAATTCCTGTCCCGGCGTGGGCGCGAGATGATCGGCATGGCACTGATGGGTGTGGGTCTGGCCCTTGTGGCGATGCTTGGCAGCTACGTGCCGGAGGATCCGAACTGGATGGCCGCCACGGACGCGACGCCGGAAAACCTTCTGGGCCGGGGCGGGGCGTCGATTGCCGCCGTTCTGATGATGATCATGGGCTATGCCGCCTGGGTCCTGCCTGCCGCCTTCGTCGTCTGGGGTGTGCGCTTCCTGCTCCATCGCGGCGAAGGCCGTGCGCTTGGCCGCTTGCTGTTCCTTCCCATCGCCATCGCACTGGCCTCGATCTATGCGGCAACCCATGTGCCGCCCGCCGACTGGACGCATTCCTTCGGGACCGGGGGCCTGTTCGGCGACACGATCCTTGGCGCGGTGCTAAGCGCGCTGCCGATGTCGCCGCAGGTCGGCATCAAGATCGCGGCCTTCACGGCCTTTCTCGCCTCTGGCCTGATGGTGCTGTTCGTGCTGGGAGTGACCCAGCGGGAATTCGGGCTGACCCTGCGGTTCCTGCTGGTGGGCATGGTCGCCACGGGCGGCGTTTTGACGACGGCGATGCAAAGCGTCGGGCGCGGACTCTGGCGCGGGGTCGGGACCGTGGCGCAGGCCCTGCATGACCGCCGGGTCGCGCGCGGTGACACTGCCGATGTGCGCGGCGCAGCCCTCTCGACCGGTCCGGCTCGTTCCCTGTCCGAACCGCGCGTGCGCCGGGCCGAGCCCGTGATGGACCCGGCGGCCGCATCCACCCACAGCGCGCCCGCCGCGCAACCCGCACCGCAGGGCCTGTTTTCCCGAATGCCGATGCGTCGGCGCGAGGCGCAGGCAACGATTGACCCGTCCTTGCCGGACGCCGATCCGGTCCTGGTCGAGGATCTGCATGCCGCCGTCGTCCAGCCGAATGATCGCGTCCGCTCGCGCATTTCCGATGCGATCCGCGCACGGGTCAGTCCGCAAGCCGCGCCCGCGACGGGCAACACCATTGCCGACATCGCCGCCCGCGCCCGCGTGACGCCCGGCACGCCGTCGCGCGTGCCGCAATTGAACCGGATCGAGCCGCCCCTGACCGCCGCCGCCGCGACCATCCCGCAAGACGCCCCGATAGCCGAGGTGGACCCGGTGAACCTGCACGCGGAAGATCCGACGGACCTGCATCAGATGGAGCCAGACCAGCCACGCGCGCCCATTCCCGCGCCGCAGACAGCGCCCGGCCTCCAGCGCCGCGTCGTGCAGCAGCCGACCCGCAAGGCGCCCGCACAATCGCGCCAGGCGAGGGCGGATCAGCAGCCGTCTCTGCCGCTGTCCGAGCCCGAGCCCTACGAATTTCCGCCGCTGACGCTTCTGACCAATCCCGTCACGATCGAGCGCCATCACCTCAGCGACGAGGCATTGGAGGAAAACGCGCGGATGCTGGAGAACGTGCTGGATGATTACGGCGTGAAGGGCGAGATCGTGTCCGTCCGTCCTGGCCCCGTGGTCACCATGTATGAACTTGAACCGGCGCCAGGCTTGAAAGCGTCCCGCGTGATCGGCCTTTCCGACGATATCGCGCGCTCGATGTCCGCGCTGTCCGCCCGCGTCTCGACGGTGCCGGGGCGCACCGTGATCGGGATCGAACTGCCGAACCAGAACCGCGAGATGGTGGTGCTGCGCGAGATGCTGTCCCACCGCGATTTCGGCGACGGCAACCACAAGCTGCCGCTGGCCCTGGGCAAGGATATCGGCGGCGAACCGGTGATCGTGAACCTCGCCAAGATGCCTCACCTGCTGATCGCGGGCACCACCGGGTCGGGCAAGTCGGTGGCGATCAACACGATGATCCTGTCGCTGCTCTACAAGCTGAAGCCGGAAGATTGCCGGATGATCATGATCGACCCGAAGATGCTGGAACTCTCCGTCTATGACGGCATTCCGCACTTGTTGTCCCCGGTCGTGACAGATCCGAAGAAGGCGGTCGTCGCGCTCAAGTGGACCGTGGGCGAGATGGAGGAGCGCTATCGCAAGATGTCCAAGATGGGCGTGCGCAACATCGACGGCTACAATGCCCGCGTGAAGGAAGCGCTGGCCAAGGGCGAGATGTTCAGCCGAACCTACCAGACGGGCTTCGACGACGAGAGCGGCGATCCGGTATTCGAGACCGAGGAATTCATGCCCGAGAAGATGCCCTATATCGTCGTCATCGTGGACGAGATGGCCGACCTGATGATGGTCGCGGGCAAGGAGATCGAGGCCTGCATCCAGCGCCTTGCCCAGATGGCGCGGGCGTCGGGCATCCACATCATCATGGCGACGCAGCGCCCTTCGGTCGACGTGATTACCGGCACGATCAAGGCGAACTTCCCGACGCGGATTTCCTTCCATGTCACGTCGAAAGTGGACAGCCGGACGATCCTGGGCGAGATGGGGGCCGAGCAGCTTCTGGGCATGGGCGACATGCTCTACATGGCGGGGGGCGCGAAGATCACGCGGGTTCACGGACCCTTCGTGCGCGACGAAGAGGTGGAGGAGATCGTCCGCCACCTGAAATCCTTCGGGCCGCCGGTCTATGCCTCATCGGTGCTGGAAGGCCCGGACGAGGACCGCGAGGGCGATATCGACGCGGTTCTGGGGCTGAATGTGGGCGGCAACACGACCGGCGAGGACGCGCTTTACGACCAGGCGGTGGCCGTCGTCGTGAAGGACCGCAAATGCTCGACCAGCTATATCCAGCGCAAGCTTGGCATCGGCTACAACAAGGCCGCACGGCTGGTGGAGCAGATGGAGGAACACGGGCTGGTCAGCGGGGCCAACCATGTCGGCAAGCGCGAAATCCTGGTGCCGGAACAGGATTGAGGTCCGGGCGCTCGGCTTTGAGCCCTTTTCCCAAGATACGGCGAAAAACCAGTTGGGTAGAGTTTCTTGAACGTGCATCAAGGAATTGTGGAGGTGTCAGGCGCCCCATCCGGGCGCGAAGGCCGCTGCGCACGCTCCGCCATACGCACGAGCATCGTCATCATTCTCACGGAAATCACTTTATTTTTTCCGTTTTTTTCGCCGTCAGTTGTTCCAAGGCCCACAATTTGTGCGGTTTGCGCAACGTGATGGCACCATCACTCTAATGCTTTTTTTTGTCGCCGCCGTGCTTCGATCCGAAGCAGGGCTCAATTTTTGGCACCGCTTTACCCCGTCAAGTTTCTTACCTTGCCTTGTCCATGCTTTCCGAAAAAGTCATCAACCGGACGCGCCCGTTGCAATGGGTGTCGGATCAGATCGTGCTGGCGTGCGTCGCGATCTGGATGGTCGCGCGTGCGCCGCGGCAATACCTGCGCCTTGTGAATGGTCAGATCCGGCTTGGCACCTTTCCTGTTCGGGTGGCGGATCCGCGCACTGCCAATGAAAAATTCTTCTGGCGAAAGGACCTCGATCACAATCCGCTGTTTGCCCGGATCAGCGACAAGCAGGGCGCAAAAGAGTGGATCGCCGAAACTGGCATCGCGGTGGAGTGTCCGAAGACCCTTTGGGTCGGGACCGACTTGTGCCAACTGCCCGACGTCATCTGGTCCGAACCGTTCTACCTGAAGGCCACCTACGGCTGGAACACGAAGATTTCCGTTACCCATACGCCCGAGGATCGCTCCGCCATCATCGCGGAGGCGACGTCTTTCCTGACGAGACAACATGGCCATCATCATCTTGAATGGGCTTATCTGGAAATCCCGCCACGTTTGATGGCGGAACGGTCGGTTGGCGCGGTCGACGACATGATCGAAGTGAAATGTTTCACTTATGGCCCGATCGTCGAGTTCTTCTTGTTCCTGCGCCGCCGTCCACCCGGTCACGGCGCGCGGTGGGACCTTGTTGACGACGGCAAATTTCACCTGTGCATGCTGCCGACATCGGTCAACGACGAGGTCGACATGACGCCACTGCCGCCCATGATCGACGATCTTCTCGCGGTCGCCTCGCAGATCGGGAGCCGGTTCGACCACATGCGCGTCGATTTCCTGACTGATGGAACCGATTTCTACCTTGGTGAATTGACGGTGTATCACAATGCAGGGGTCGTTTATCGACAAGGCCATTTGCAAGACGCCCACGCAACCCGAAGCTGGGATCTGCGCCAGAGCTGGTTCATGGCGGCGCCGCAGACGGGCTGGCGCGCGGTCTATGCGAAGGCGTTGCGCCGCAAGATTACTCAGAGAAACGCCGCCCGCTTGTCAGTGTAATCCTGCAAATTGACCGTGCGGCGACCGAGGCCGTTACCCTATGTCGACGGACACGTCCTCGGCGCTGGCGCGCTTGTGATATCCGACAACGGCGCTGTGACATCGCATCGCAGGCAGAGCGCCCCTATATTGATCGCAAGTCATTCGACTCGGAGACGACATCCCATGCCGATCACCCGCCGCACCCTTCTGGGCGCCACCGCCGCCTTCGCCCTGATGGGCCACGCCGCCCATGCGCAGGCGATCCCGCTGGGCGATCTGTCGGCCTATCTCAACAGCCTCGTGACGGCGCAAAGCCCGTTCACGCAGATCAACTCGGACGGGACCGTGTCCACCGGCACCGTCTATATCCACCGGCCCGGGCGGGTGCGGTTCGACTATGACGGGGACGATCTGCTGGTGATGGCGGGCGGATCGCAGGTGGCGATCTTCGATGGCCGCGCCTCGGGTCCGCCCGAGCAGTATCCGCTGAACGAGACGCCGCTGCGCATCATCCTGCAACGCAACGTGAACCTCGGCCAATCGGGCATGGTGAGCGAGCATAGCTTCGACGGCACCTCCACCCGCGTCGTGGCGCGGGACCCGGACCGGCCCAATATCGGCTCCATCACCCTGGTGTTCACGCCCGATCCGATCGAGTTGCGCCAGTGGATCATCACCGATGAAGGCGGATCGCAGACGACCGTGATCCTTGGCGCGCTGGAGCAGGGCGGGCGCATCCCCGCGCGCTACTTCAACATCCCGCAGGAGATCAGCGCCCGCAATGGCGGCTGATCCGATCTAGCAGCTGAGCAATTGCACGCGATAGATCTCGGCTCGCTGTTCGACGCGGGCCGCGACCTCCAGCAACCACGGCTTCGCGTTGTGGGAGCCCCGTCGATACCCGGCATGGCCTTCGTGGTAATTGAGATACTGGTTGCGGGTATCGGTCAGAGCGATGCCGTTCCGCTCCAGCGTCAGGTTCATGTACCAGCCCATGAAATCCGTTGCATCGTCGATGTTGGTGCGCTGCGCGCGGCGGTTGCCGGTGGCGCGCTGGTATTCGGCCCAGGTGCCGTCCAGCGCCTGGCTGTAGCCAAGGGCGGAGCTTTGGCGGCCCGTCGGGATCACGCCGAGGGCGTAGGTGAAGGGCGGGCGGATGTCGCCGTCGAAGCGGCTTTCCTGATGGATCGTGGCCATCTGGACATGCACCGGCACGTGCCAGCGCCGTTCGGCCCTACGCATGGCGCGCATGTAGTGTGGACGTTCCCGTCCAAGCGCGCAGGCATTGTCGAGGTTGCGGGGCGGATCAAGGTCGCGCCCGCTACCGCAGCCCGCGACAAGGGCCACAAGCCCCATCGAAAAGGTTCGTCTGTGCATTGGCCTGCTCTGCCTCTGGATGCTCCTTTTCGGAGCCTTATCGACCAGTATACGCGAAACGACCGAGGAGGAAAACCGGCGGTTTGCCCCGGCGTGACAGCAGGAACGACAATGTGACCGGCAAAACACCATGGGCGAGGATCGTGCCCAGGGCCACGCGGCGCGCGGCGGCGTCCGGGTCGTTCGCCCCGCCATGGCCCGCGCCACGCCCGCGCCAAGCCTGCGGCAACCCGGCGAAGCCTGGCAGACCTGATCGCCTGCACTGTCAGGGCAAGGTTCACAGACTGTTTCCCGCAATTTGCGCGCGAGAGCATGGACAAACCGGGGGCGCTTTCGGTATCAATGTTCGCTAGACCCGGGGGCAATCCATGCTTGAGACTCAGGCGAAGTTTAATATCGGCCAGGTCGTGCGGCACCGTAAACACCCGTTCCGGGGTGTGGTGTTTGATATTGATGCAGAATTCGCGAACACCGACGAATGGTACAACGCGATTCCCGCCGAGGCGCGTCCCAGCAAGGCGCAGCCCTTCTATCACCTGCTGGCCGAGAACGACCAGACCTATTACGTGGCTTACGTGTCCGAACAGAACCTCGTGCCCGACCATAGCGGAGAGCCGGTGACCCACCCCGACCTGCCCGACCTGTTTGGGGAATTCCGCGACGGGCATTATCCGTTGGAATATCAGCTGAACTGAACCGCCCGGCGGCCCTGTCCGCCTGCTGTCAGGCCAGCGTCCGCAAGTGCTGTGTCAGGGCATCGACATTGCCGCCGCGTGCCTCCAGCATGGCGCCGATTTCCGTCCGTTCCGAGATCATCAGGTTCACGCCCGCGATGATGAGGTTGAAGAACAGCGGCCGCCCCGATCCGTCCGACACCAGCCAGCGCAGTTCGAACGGGGCCTCGTTGCGCAGGTTCACCGTGGTGATGACCTCGAAGAACGAGCGCACGGCGCGGGTGGAGTTGACCTGCACCGATCCGCCCACGAATTCGCGGAAGCGGCGGCCGTATTTGGCCGCGAAATAGCCCCGGAACGCTTCGGTGAAGGCGCGCAGTTGCGCCGGGCTGGCGGTGCGGGCGGGCGGCCCGAGAACCGACACGGCGATGGTCGGAACATCGGCATAGGTGGCGAAGATCCGCTCCATCTCGCGCAGCACGGCGGCATCGGACGCGCCCGAGGCGATCACGCGGTTCACATCATCCACGGCGGCCTGCACCAGCGCCTGGGCCTGCGCCTCGTTCAAGGCCAGCGCGGGGCGCGGCAGGAAGGGCAGGCTGGCCGCGGCAAGCGCGGTGGACAGCAAGGTGCGGCGGCGGACGGCGAGGAGGTTATTGCGCATATGGGTCAAAATATGGATCCGAAAAGGGGTCATAATAGGGGTCTGCCGCCACTGCGGCCGCGTCATCCGCGGGGTCTTCGGCGGCGTAGGGATCTTCGTAATCCGCCGCGCCGCCACGCAGCTCGAACCGGCGCTGTTGCAGGTAGAGCGAGCGCAACTGCGCGTAGCTGTCCGCGCTTTCATAATAGATCGAATCGATCGTGGCGTCGAACTGATATCGCGACCCGAGGCGGTCGGCGGCCCGCGCCGCGAGCAGGTAGCCGCTTTCGGGGGCGGCGACGAAATGGCCGACCGGGTCGAGGAAATGGTCCACCACGATGCCGACCGTGTCGCGCGTCGTGGACGGCCCGATCACCGGGTGCATGACGAATGCGCCCTCACCCACGCCCAAGACATGCAGGGTTTCCCCGAAATCCGTCGCTTCCGCAGGCACGCCGAGGGCGGTCGCCACATCGAACAGGCCCGCCACGCCAAGGGTGGAATTGATCGCGAACCGCAGCGTGTTCTGCGCCGCGTCGTCGAGGCGCAGCTGCAGGAGGTTGTTCACCACGTAGGACGGCTGACTGAGGTTGGAGGCGAAATTGGACACCCCGACACGGATCGGTTCCGGCACGGTGCCATAGGCGTCCGCCGCAGGGCTGACGATGCGCCGGTCCGAGCGCAGGTTCATTTCATGCACGGCGCGGTTGCGCACCTCGTCCCGATCCACGATCTGGTCGCCGGGCGGCAGCGTCGCGGGCCCGCAGGAGGTCAGCACAAGCACAAGCGCCGCAGCCGCAGCCGCTTTCCGGCCGACAGGTTTCGGGCTTCCTTGCGTCTGCGGTATGCGCATCTTTTCCCCCCAGGTTAAGGGTGCCGGGTGTGGTCGGACGGCTCTGGCCGCGCCCTGAACCCTTTCGAAAGAGTATAGGGGAACTATGCACCGCCGGGCACCCTTGCTACATCGGCGGGGGGCGCCCGGTCTGTCAAGACAAGGACAGGACACGGGCTGTCACGGAATGGCGAGTGAACGGTGGACCGAACGGGCATGGATGAACTGGCAGAGTTTCGCCGACGCAACGCATGGATCCTGTGGTCCGCCGCGCTGTTCAGCCTGTTCGTGAACCTGCTGGTCATGACCGGGCCGCTCTACATGCTGCAGGTCTATGAACGGGTGCTTGGATCGGGCAGCGAGGAGACGCTGCTGGCGCTGTCGATCCTCGTCGCGTTCCTGTTCGCCATGATGGGGGTGCTGGACCATGCCCGCGCACGGGTGGCGGCGCGCTATGGCGCGCGCCTGCAAGAAGCGTTCGATGCCCGCGTCTTTCGCGCCGCGCTGGGCCGGGCGCAACGCACCGGGCGGGCGCAATCGGCGCTGGGCGATCTGGCGGCGGTGCAGCGTCTGACCTCGTCGCCGGTGTTCATGGCGCTGTTCGACCTGCCCTTCACCCCGCTGTTCATCCTTGCGATCTTCATCTTTCACCCTTGGCTGGGCTGGCTGGCCGTGGGCGGCGCGGCGACCTTGATCGTCGTCACCCTTGTCAACCGCACCACCACCGCGCGGCCGCTGGGCGAGGCTGCGGAGACCGGGCGCGCCGCCGACCGCATGGCCGGCGAGATGCAATCGCAGGCCGAGGTGATCCGGTCCCTCGGGATGCAGGGCGCGGCCTTCGACCGCTGGCACCGGCAACGGGCGCGCGCGCTGGATGTCTCCATGCGGGCGGCCGACCGGGCGGGGGGCTATGCGACCCTGTCCAAGACCCTGCGGCTGTTCCTGCAATCGGCGATCCTTGGCCTTGCGGCGCTGCTGGTGTTGCGGGGCGAGTTGCGGGCGGGCGCGATGATCGCGGGGTCCATCCTGATGGGGCGCGCGCTGGCGCCCATCGACATGGCCATCGGCCAGTGGTCAATGATCCAGGAGGCCCTGCGCGGCTGGTCCCGCCTGCACCTGCTGCTGAAGGAGGAAGCGCCCGAGGCCGCGCGCCTTGCCCTGCCGCGCCCTGCCGCCGCGCTTGAGGTTTCGGGGCTGACGGTCGTGCCGCCCGGCGAAACCAAACCGGCGCTGCGCGGCGTGTCCTTCCGGCTGGAGCCGGGCGAGGCCATCGGCATCATCGGGCCGTCCGGGTCGGGCAAATCGACGCTGGCGCGCGCGCTGACAGGGGTGTGGCGGGTGTCGGGCGGGTCGATCCGGCTGGACCGGGCGACGCTGGATCAATACGACCCCGACATGCTGGGCAAGCTGATCGGCTACCTGCCGCAATCGGTCAGCCTGTTCGACGGCACCGTGGCCGAGAACATCGCGCGGCTGGACCCGGAGCCTTCGGGCGACGCGGTCACCGCCGCCGCCACCGCCGCCGCGGCCGACACGATGATCCGCGCGCTGCCCGAAGGTTACGATACGCAGGTTTCCGGCCTTGGGCCGCGCCTGTCCGGTGGGCAGATCCAGCGTGTCGGGCTGGCCCGCGCGCTGTATGGCGATCCGGTGCTGCTGGTGCTGGACGAGCCGAATTCGGCGCTGGACCACGAAGGATCCGAGGCGCTGAACCGCGCCGTGCAGGGCATGAAGGCGCGCGGGCTTGGCGTCATCATCATGGCGCACCGGCCCAACGCGATCGCGGAATGCGACAAGATCCTGGTGCTGAAGGATGGCACCGTGCAGGCCTTCGGGCCGCGCGACGAGGTGCTGGCGAAGGTGCTGAAGAACAGCGCCGATGTGCAGCGCGCGACGCAGGCGCGCGTCGGCGGGGCGCTGACATGAGCGCCGCGCGCAAAAGCTGGTCCGTGGGCGGGCCGATCCGGGTCGGCATCGGCGCTTTGCTGGTGCTGGTGGCGGGATTCGGCGGCTGGTCGGTGACGACGACGCTGGCCGGGGCCGTCGTCGCCTCGGGTCAGATCGAGGTGGACCGCAACCGGCAGGCGATCCAGCACCCCGATGGCGGTGTCGTCGCCATGCTTGAGGTCGGCGAAGGCGACCGGGTGGAGGAGGGGCAGGTTCTGCTGCGCCTCGACGCGGCGGAATTGTCCACTGAACTGGCCGTGGCCGCGGCCCGGCTGGCCGAGTTGCGCGCCCGCCGTGCCCGGCTGGAGGCGGAGCGCGACGGGCTGGAAACGCTGAGCTTCCCCGAGGCGCTGGAAGCGCTTGGCGCGGCCGACCCGGAGGTTGCGGACCTTCTGACCGGCCAGCGCAACCTGTTCGATGCCCGCGCCGACACCATGGCGCGGGAGGTGGAGCAGTTGCGCGGCCGCATCACCCAGATCGGCGCACAGGTGGATGCCCTGCGTGCGCAGGAAGACGCGCTGAGCCAACAGGTGGTGCTGGTGGAGGAAGAACTGACCCTGCGGCGGACCTCGCTCGACCGGGGGATCGGCACGCGGGAGCCTGTGGTGCAGTTGCAGCAGGAACTGGTGCAATTGCGCGGTTCGCTGGGCGAGGTCACGGCGCGGCGCGCGGAAGCGGCAGAGCGGGTGATCGAGACGGAGCTGTCGATCCTGCAGGTCACGACGGAACGGCGCGAACAGGCCATCGTGGAATTGCGCGAAATCCGCGTGTCGGAACAGGAACTGGCCGAACGCGCCGCCAACCTGAGCCGCCGGATCGACCGGCTGGAGTTGCGCGCGCCGGTGGCGGGTCGCCTTCTGGGGCTGACGATCTTCGGCCCCGGCGCGGTTCTGCGGCCGGCCGATCCCTTCGCCTTCCTGGTGCCCGAAGGGCGGCCGCTGGTGATCTCGGCCCGGGTGCCCGCCATCGACATCGACCAGGTCTTCGCCGGGCAGACGGTGTCCCTGCGCTTCCCGGCCTTCGACCAGCGCACCATGCCCGAGGTCACGGGCGAGGTCAGCCAGGTTTCCGCCGATGCCTTCACCGACGAGGTGTCGGGCGGCAGTTTCTACCGGACCGAGATTGTCATGGCCGAGGATCAGGCGGCCCTTCTGGGCGACCGGGTTCTGGTGCCCGGCATGCCGGTGGAGGCCTATATCCGCACCCAGGACCGCACGCCGCTGACCTATCTGCTGGAGCCGTTCACGACCTATTTTTCCCGCGCATTCCGTGAAAGCTAGTCCGTGCATCTGGGCGCTTCCCTTGGCGCGGGTGGCGCATTAGGGTCCGCCCGAGAGATCAACCAAGGGGCTTTGACATGGGCGGAACATTCGAAACACGGCTGGCGGAGCTGGGTGTCACACTGGCGACACCGGCGCCGCCGCAGGCCAATTACGTGCCTTCCGTGCAGGTCGGCGATACGCTGTATGTCTCGGGCCAGGTCTCGATGGCAAACGGCCAGATGATCACCGGCAAGCTCGGGGCGGACCTGACGGTGGAACAAGGGGCCGCCGCCGCGCGGACCTGCGCGATCAGCCTGCTGACGCAGGTCAAGGCGGCCTGTGGCGGCGATCTGGACCGGCTGGTGCGGGTGGTGAAGCTGACCGGCTTCGTGAACTCCACCCCCGATTTCGCCAATCAGCCCGAGGTCGTCAACGGCTGCTCGGATTTCCTGGTCGAGGTGCTGGGCGATGCGGGTCGCCACGCGCGATCCGCGGTCAGTGCCGGTGCCCTGCCGCGCAACGTCGCCGTCGAGATCGAGGGCATCTTCCAGGTCGCGGTCTGATCCTGGCCATGATCCCGCAGCTTCCCCCCACTTTCCTGCGCGCGCCGCTGGCGCATCGCGGGCTGCATGACCGCGCGCGCGGGCTGATCGAGAACAGCGCGGGCGCGGTGCGCGCGGCGGTGGCGGCGGGCCATGGCATCGAGATCGACGTGCAACTGGCCTCGGACCGGGTGGCGATGGTGTTCCACGACGAAACGCTGGATCGTCTGACGGCGCAAAGCGGCCCGATCCGGGGCTGGTCGTCGCGCGATCTGGGCGTGCTGCGGCTGACCGGATCGGACGAGACGATCCCAACTCTGGCGCAGATCCTCGACATCGTCGCGGGCAAGGCGCCGCTGCTGATCGAGTTGAAGGACCAGTCGGGCGGCACCGGCAACGCGCCGGACGAATTGGAACGCGCCGTGGCCCGCGACCTTGCGGGTTATGGCGGCCCGGTCGCCGTCATGTCCTTCAACCCGTTCATGGTTGCCAACATGGCCAAGCGCGCGCCACTGGTCCCGCGCGGGATCACGACCGATGGCTACACCGAACGCGAATGGCCGGACCTGACCTCGGACACGCTGAAGGCCTTGCGCGAGATCGAGGCCTTCGAAACGGTCGGTGCCAGCTTCATCAGCCACGACTGGCACGACCTGAGCGCGCCGCGCGTGGCCGAGCTGAAGGCGCGCGGCGTGCCGATCCTGTGCTGGACGGTGAAAAGCGCCGCCGACGAAGCGGTGGCGCGCCGCGTCGCGGACAACATCACATTCGAAGGATACGCCCCCGCATCCGTTTGACGGCGCGCGTTGCGGCCCCATTTATCGCATGTGCAACCGGCGGAGGCCCCGACTTGGACGGCGACACCCAGATCACGATCGACGTCCTGTCCTCCCTGTCGCAGATCGAGGCCAGCGACTGGGATGCCTGCGCCTGCCCGGAAGGCCGCCCGCCGCGCGATCCCTTCACCACCTACCGGTTCCTGCATGCGCTGGAGGCCTCGGGCTCCGTCGGGCCGGGCAGCGGCTGGCAGCCGCGTTACATGGTCGCGCGCCATGACGGGCAGGTGATCGCCTGCGCGCCGCTTTATGCCAAGGGGCATTCCCAGGGCGAATACATCTTCGATCACAACTGGGCCCATGCCTACGAGAATGCGGGCGGCGACTATTACCCCAAGCTGCAGATCGCGGCGCCGTTCACGCCCGCCACCGGGCGGCGCTTCCTGACGCGGCCGGGATGGGAGGCGGCGGGAATGTCCGCCCTGATCCAGGGCGCGGTGCAACTGGCGGCCGACAACGAATTGTCCTCGCTCCACATCACCTTCTGCACCGAGGCCGAGGCCATCGCGGGCGAACAGATCGGCCTGATGCGGCGCTGGTCGCAGCAATTCCACTGGACCAATGACGGCTACGGCAGCTTCGACGATTTCCTCGCCACCCTGTCGAGCCGCAAGCGCAAGAACATCCGCAAGGAACGCGCCACGGCGCAGGGCTTCGGCGGGCAGATCGTGGCGCTGACCGGCGACGCGATCCGCCCCGAGCATTGGGACGCCTTCTGGCATTTCTACCAGGACACCGGCGCGCGCAAATGGGGCACGCCCTACCTGACGCGCGCCTTCTTCGACATCGCGCAGGCGACGATGGCCGACGACATGTTGCTGTGCCTTGCGCTGCGCGACGGGCGGCCGGTGGCGGGCGCGCTCAACTTCATCGGGGCGGATACGCTGTTCGGGCGCTACTGGGGTTGCGTCGAGGATCACCCCTGCCTGCATTTCGAACTGTGCTATTATCAGGCCATCGACTTCGCCATCGTCCATGGCCTGTCCCGCGTGGAGGCCGGCGCGCAGGGAACCCACAAGCTGGCGCGGGGGTATTTGCCGGTGGCCACCCATTCCTTGCACTGGGTGCGCGATGCCGGGCTGGCCGATGCCATTGCCCGCTATCTGCGGGCCGAGCGCGCGGCGGTCGATCAGGAGATCGAGGTATTGACGCAATACGGGCCGTTCAAGCGCGCCCATGTGGAGGAACAGGAATGACAGCCGGAAAACTGACGGGCGAGGGGCGCGCGGCCGCGCTGGCGGAACTGGCGCGATCGGATTGGGCCGAGGTCGCGGGGCGCGACGCGATCCACAAGCGCTTTGCCTTCGCCGATTTCGTGGCGGCGTTCGGCTGGATGACGCGGGTGGCGATCGTGGCCGAGAAGATGGACCATCACCCGGAATGGTCCAATGTCTACAAGAACGTCGATGTCACCCTGACCACCCATGACGTGGACGGCCTGTCCGATCTGGACGTGGCGCTGGCCCGGCGGATGGACAAGCTGGCCGGCTGACCGCCCCGGCGCGGTGGGGGCGCATCTGGATGCCGAGGGCATCGCCAACGCGCAGACGCTGACCGATATCCGCAAGACCCTGTCCGAGATCGAGGCCATCGACACCGACGTAATCGCGCAGCAGATCGAGAACGACAATCGCCGCCTGGCCTGTCTGGCCAAGCAGATGCAGTTGATCATCGCGATGCAATCCTGCCTGGAGGGCGGCGAAGCGGCCCGGTTTCTGGACACGCTTCGCGCCATCTCGGGCGATTGTCGACGGCCCTGGTGTCAGATCGCGGCCAGCAGCGCTTCGCCGCCCGAAACCTCGCAAACGCCGGGGCCTTCCTCGACATGCAGCACCTTCACCACGCCGTCGTCGGCATAGAGCGCGTAGCGGCGCGAGCGGTCGTAGAACCCGGCCGGCTCGGCCGTCCAGTTCATGCCGATGGCGCGGGTGAATTCGGCGCTGGCGTCGCCCATCATGTGCAGGCCCGCCGCCGCGGCACCGGTCGATTCGCCCCAGGCCTTCATCACGAAGGGATCGTTGACCGACACGCAGATCACCGCATCCACGCCCTTTTCGTCGAACCCGCCCTTGGTGCGGATGAAGCTGGGCACATGGGCCGTGGTGCAGGTGCCGGTATAGGCGCCAGGCAGGCCGAAGATGGCCACTTTCTTGCCCTTGGTCAGGTCGCTCATCTTCACCTGTTCGGGGCCGGCTTCGCCCATCTGCAGAAGGGTGGCATCGGGGAGGGTGTCGCCGACGGAAATGGTCATTTGGGGAACTCCTTTCGCTTGTCCTGTCGTCGCCGCGACATATAGGGTCCGGCCGGACGACGCCAAGCGGGAAGATCGGATGGATCAGATCATTGTTATCGGGGCAGGGCAGGCGGGCGCGTCATGTGTGGCCAGGCTGCGGGCCGACGGGTTCGAGGGGCGCCTGACCCTGATCGGCGCGGAACCGGTGCCGCCCTACCAGCGCCCGCCCTTGTCCAAGGCCTACCTGCTGGGGGAGATGGCGCTGGATCGGCTCTTCCTGCGGCCCGAGGCGTGGTATGCCGACCACGATGTCACCCTGCGCCTGGGCCAACCGGTGACGGATGTGGATGCGGCTGCGCAGACGGTGACGGTGGGTGGCGAGGTGCTGCCCTATGACGCGCTGGTGCTGGCCACCGGGTCCACCCCGCGCCACCTGCCCGCGACGATCGGCGGCGAACTGGCCGGAGTGCATGTCGTGCGCACGCTGGCCGATGTGGACGCGATGGAACCGGAGGTCGTCGCCGACCGCCGCGCGCTGATCGTGGGGGGCGGCTATATCGGGCTGGAGGCCGCCGCCGTGGCGGCCAAGCGGGGCATGGACGTGACCCTGATCGAGGCCGCGCCGCGCATCCTGAGCCGGGTCGCCGCGCCCGAGACCTCCGCCTATTTCCGCGACCTGCACCGCGCCCATGGCGTGCGCATCCTTGAAGGCGTGGGCCTGACCTGCCTGAACGGGGTCGATGGCCGCGTGGTGGGCGCGATCCTGACGAACCATCAAGAACACCCCTATGACGTGGTGATCGCGGGTATCGGCATCACGCCCAACGATGCGCTGGCCGGGGCGGCAGGCATTGTGCTGGACAACGGCATCGCCACCGATGCGCAGGGCCGCACCAGCGATCCGCATATCTGGGCGGCGGGCGATTGCGCGTCCCTGCCGTTCCGGGGAAGCCGCATCCGGCTCGAATCCGTGCAGAACGCCATCGACCAGGCCGAAGCGGTGGCGAGGAATATCCTGGGCGCAAACGCGGACTACCTGCCGCGTCCGTGGTTCTGGTCCGATCAATACGACGTGAAGCTGCAGATCGCGGGGCTGAACACAGGCTACGACCGCGTGGCGGTGCGGGACGGCGGTGCCGCGCGCTCGCATTGGTATTACGCCGGCGATAGCCTGCTGGCGGTGGACGCCATGAACGACCCGCGCGGCTACATGATCGGCAAGCGGCTGATCGAGGCGGGCAAATCCCCCGCGCCCGAGATCGTGGCCGATCCGGCGGCGGACCTGAAGGCGCTGCTGAAGGCATGACGGTCAAGCCATGCGCATAGTCGGCGGCCGTCTGCGCGGCAGAAAACTGGCCGAGGTGGGCGAAGGCGACGCCACAGCCCATCTGCGCCCCACCACGGACCGGGTGCGCGAGGCGCTGTTCAACCTGCTGACCAATGGCCGGAGCGGCGATCTCGTGACAGGCCGAAGGGTGCTGGACCTCTTCGCCGGAACCGGCGCGCTGGGTCTGGAGGCGCTCAGCCGCGGGGCCATCCATGCCACTTTCGTCGATAACGGCACCGCTGCCCGCGCCCTGCTGCGCGAGAATATCGCGCTGTGCTCGGTTCAGGGCATCACATCGGTCTTCCGCACCGACATGGCCCGGATCGGCCCCGCGAAGGCGGCCTGCGATCTGGTGTTCCTCGATCCGCCCTATGGCCGGAACCTTGGCGAAGCCGCCTTGCAAACCGCCCTGCACACCGGCTGGATCGCCCCCGGCGCGACCGTGGTGTGGGAAGAGGCCGCGCCACCCCTTGTCCCCGCACCGTTCGAGACGCTGGACCAGCGCAAATACGGCCACACCACCATTACCCTCCTGAGGCACCCATGACACCCGATCTTGTCATCTTCGATTGCGACGGCGTGCTGGTGGACAGTGAACCGGCCTCCAACCGGGTCATGGTCGATAACCTCGCCCGCCATGGCCTGACCCTGACGCTGGAGGAGGGCATGGCGGCCTTCCTCGGCACGTCCATGCAGCGCGGGGCGCAGATCGCGCGCAGCATGGGGGCCGATCTTCCCGACGACGCCACATGGATCGCCGAGGTCTACGCCGAAACCTATGCCCGCCTGCGCGACGGCGTCGATGCGATCCCCGGCGTGGTGGCCGTGCTCGACGCGCTGGACGCCGCGGGCATCCCCTGTTGCGTGGCGTCCAATGGCTCGGACGAGAAGATGGACATCACCCTTGGCGCGACCGGCATGGCGGCGCGGTTCGCGGGTAACCGCTTTTCCGCCCATGCGCTGGGCACCTCCAAGCCCGACCCCGACCTGTTCTTGATCGCCGCGCGGCAGATGGGGGTGGCCCCGGACCGCGCCGTGGTGATCGAGGACAGCGCCTCCGGCGCGTTGGGGGCGCAGCGCGCGGGGATGCGTTGCTTCGGCTACGCGCCCCGTGGCGGGCCCCGTGGCGGCGCTGCGCTGGCCAAGGTCGGCGCCATCCTGTTTCGCGACATGGCCGAATTGCCGGGCCTTCTGAACCTGCCCGACTAATCCACAGGAACCACATCTGGTAGGTCTTGTTTACCGAATCCCGATATGGGACTCTGCGCGCGCAAACGAGCACAAAAACAATCGCGACAGGCTGCCTTGATCCGATGCTGGTCGACCACCCCGACACCTCCGCCCTGCTGAAATCCACCTTCGGGTTCGACGCCTTCCGCCCCGGTCAGGCGGAGATCGTGGAAGCCGTGGCGTCGGGCAAGAACGTGCTGGCGATCATGCCGACCGGCGGCGGCAAGTCGCTGTGTTTCCAGTTGCCCGCCCTGATGCGGGACGGCGTCACCGTCGTGATCTCGCCGCTCATCGCGCTGATGCGCGACCAGGTGCGCGGCCTGCGCGAAGCGGGGGTGGCGGCTGGCGCGCTGACCTCGGGCAACACGCCCGAGGAAACCGATGCCGTCTGGGCCGGGCTGGAGGCGCGAACGCTGAAGCTGCTCTACATCGCGCCCGAACGCCTGGCGTCCTCGGGCACGGACCGGATGCTGGCCCGCGCGGGCGTGAACATGATCGCCGTGGACGAGGCCCATTGCGTCAGCCAGTGGGGCCATGACTTCCGCCCCGATTACCTGCGCCTGGGCGCGCTCCGCCGCTCCCTCAACGTGCCGCTCGCCGCCTTCACCGCCACGGCCGATGCCGAAACCCGCGCCGAGATCGTCGAACGCCTGTTCGACGGGGTGCCGCCGGAAACCTTCCTGCACGGCTTCGACCGCCCCAACCTGGGCCTCGCCTTCGAGGTCAAGAACCAGCCGCGCCAGCAGATCCTGTCCTTCGCGGCCGCGCGCAAGGGGCAGTCGGGCATCGTCTATACCGGCACCCGCGCCAAGACCGAAACGCTGGCACAGGGCCTGCGCGAAGCGGGGCACAATGCCTGTTCCTACCATGGCGGGATGGAGGCCGACGCCCGCCGCCATGTCGAACATCGCTTCAACACCGAGGACGGGCTGATCGTCTGCGCCACCGTGGCCTTCGGGATGGGCGTGGACAAGCCCGATATCCGCTGGGTCGCCCATGCCGACCTGCCCAAGTCGATCGAGGGTTATTACCAGGAAATCGGCCGCGCCGGCCGCGATGGCGCCCCGGCCGATACCCTCACCCTCTACGGCCCCGACGACATCCGCTTCCGCCGCAGCCAGATCGACGAGGGGCTGGCGCCGCCGGACCGCAAGGCCGCCGACCACGCGCGGCTCAACGCGCTGCTCGGGCTGGCCGAGGCGCAGGGGTGCCGCCGCAAGGTGCTGCTCGCCTATTTCGGGGATGCGTCCGAGGATTGCGGCAATTGCGATCTCTGCGCGCGTCCGCCCGACCTCTTCGATGCCTCCGTCGCGGTGCAGAAGGCGCTGTCCGCCATCCTGCGCACCGGTGAATATTTCGGCGCGGGCCACCTGATCGACGTGCTGACCGGCGCGCAGACCGACAAGATCCGCGAACGCGGCCATGACCGCCTGCCGACCTATGGCATCGGGACGGAATTCGACAAGCGCGGCTGGCAGGCGGTGTTCCGGCAGATGATGGGCCGCGATCTCGTCCGCCCCGACCCCGAACGCCACGGCGCGCTGCGCATGACCGAAGCCGCGCGCCCGATCCTGCGCGGCGAGGAAGGGCTGACGCTGCGCCGCGATACGCTTGCCGCGGCCCCCCGTCGCCCCGCCGTCAAGGCGCTGGTGTCCGATGAGGACGCGCCGCTGCTGTCCGCGCTCAAGGCCAAGCGCCGGGCGCTGGCGGAAAACGCGCGCGTGCCCGCCTATGTCATCTTCACCGACAAGACCCTGATCGAGATGGCCGAAACCCGCCCCGCGACGCTGGACGCCATGGCGCGGATCAACGGCGTCGGCGCCCTGAAGCTGGAGAAATACGGCGCCGCCTTCCTCGCCGTCATCACCGGCGAAGCGGCGGCGCCTGTCCACCCCGCCCGCCGCGCCCTGGCCGGGCGTGACGGGGGCGCGATCTTCGACCGCCTGATGGCGGCGCAGCAGGACCTGATGCGCGGCGACGACGGCACCGGCAAATACCTCTCCGTCACCCATGCCACCCTGCGCAAGATCGCCGAACGCCGCCCCGCCTCGCTCCACGACATGTCCCTGATCGCGGGCATGGGCGAACGTCAGGTGGACCGCTTCGGCGAAGCCTTCCTGGAGGTCCTGCGCGAGGCTGGATAAACCGCAGCACCCGCCTATCTCCTCCGCCAGCAGCAGAAGGATCGTCGCCCATGCTCACCGTCATTTCCCCCGCCAAGCGGCTGGACTGGTCCGCGCGCGACATGGCCATGACGCAGCCCGCCTTCCTCGACGATGCCCTGACGCTGGCGCGGGCCGCGAAACGCCTCAGCCAACGGGACCTGCAAAAGCTGATGGATATCAGCCCGGACCTCGCCAGGCTCAACGCGCATCGGTTCAAGACGTTCGAGACCGCGCCCGACGGCGAGCGTCCCGCGGCGCTTGCCTTCGCGGGCGACACCTATATCGGGCTGGAGGCCGCCAGCCTCGATGCCGACGCGCTGGCCTATGCGCAGGACCGCCTGCGCATCCTCTCGGGGCTCTATGGCCTGTTGCGCCCGCTGGACGCGATCCGCCCCTACCGGCTGGAAATGGGCAGCCGCCTGAAAACCCGCAAGGGCCCCACACTCTATGCCTGGTGGGGCCCCCGCCTCGCGCAGGCGCTGGCGGAGCAGGCGCGCGCGCTGAAGACAGACACGCTGGTCAATTGCGCGTCGGTCGAATATTTCGCGGCGGTCGATACAAAGGCCCTCGGCCTCACCACCGTCACGCCCCAGTTCTTCGAGGACAAGCCCGCAGGCCCGAAGATCGTCAGCTTCTTCGCCAAACGCGCCCGCGGCGCCATGGCGCGCTTCATCGTCGAACACCGCCTGACCGCGCCGGACCAGTTGCTTGACTTCGACGCCGGTGGCTACCGCCACGACGCCGCCCTCAGTGCCCCCGGCAAACCCGCCTTCCTGCGCGCCGAGGCAGTCGATCACGCGGCCTGACGCCCCTTCATCTTGGAAGAAAACCTCCGGGGGAGTCCGCAGGACGGGGGCAGCGCCCCCAGCCGAGCGTGCCGTTCAGTGATCCGGCTTCGAAATCTCGAAGGCTGCTTTCTGGTCCGCCGATGCCTCGGTCTGGAACTTCTCCCGCCACGCGGCATAGGGCATGCCGTAGATCGCTTCCCGCGCGGCCTCCTTGTCGATGGCCACCCCGCGCGCCTCGGCCGCTTCCTGGTACCAGCGGCTCAGGCAATTCCGGCAGAACCCGGTCAGGTTCATCATGTCGATGTTCTGCACGTCCGTGCGGTCGTCCAGATGCGCCAGCAGCCTGCGGAAGGCGGCGGCTTCCAGTTCGGTCCTTGTCGCGTCGTCCATGATCATGTCCTCCTGCGTTTGCTCACAAGTCGGCATCCGCGACCGCCGCGTCAAGCAGCCCGGCCAGCCGCAGGCCCCAGTCGCGCTGCGCCGCCGCCGTCCCGATCAGGTCGTTGCGCACTTCGATCAGCACGTGCAGGCGACCGGGCCGCACCCCGTGCCGGTCCATCGCGTCGCCCGGCAGGTGCCCCGAATAGGGCTGGTTGTCGCCGACGCACAGGTCCGGCTCCCGGTGCAGGCGTTCGATCAGCGGGCGGGCCAGGCGCGTGTCGCCGGAATAGAGCACGCCGACATGCCACGGGCGCGGCGGTCGCCCGATGAATTGGGGCGTGAAACTGTGCACCGCCACCACGATCGGATCGCGCCGCGCGCCGATCACCTTTGCCAGCGTTGCGTGGTAGGGCCGGTGGAACCGCTGCAACCGCCGCGCGATCTCGGCCGCGCCGATGGCGCGATTGGCCGGGATGATGGACCCGTCATAGACCTGCATCACCAGCGTCGGGTCGTCCTCGCCCCGGTTCGGGTCGATCACCAACCGCGAAAACCGCGACAGCACGGCGGGCGCGTCCAGCGCTTCGGCCAGGCTGGCCGCGACGCCCGCGGCCCCCACGTCACAGGCGATATGGCGCGCCATGTCCTCGGCGGGCAGGCCCAGATCGCCCCCTGCCACGTCCATCGGCACGTGGTTGGACGCGTGATCGCATGTCACCACCCACCGCGTCGCCCGGTCCGCACCGATCACCTCGACTGCATCCGACATCTTTCGTGTCCTGCCTCCGTTTTGGCCCTGTCTTGGCCTGTGTCATCGCCCTGTCGCGTTTCGCCTGCCTATGATGAGATGCGGCCAAACGCCAGTGCGCCCCCCTGTGCACCCCCTGTTGTCCGGGCGCGCGTTTTGCTCCAATAGGGGACAGACGAGGCGCTGGTAGCGCAAACACCGCCGCACTGGCAGAGCATCTTCAAGACCCGAGGGACCAGAAAGTCATGAAACGCGAACGCAATATCAAGATCGTCGCCACACTTGGCCCCGCGTCGGATGATTACGAGATGATCCGCGCCCTGCACGAGGCCGGTGCCGATGTGTTCCGCCTGAACATGTCCCATGGCGACCATTCCGAGATTGCCGCGCGCCATGGCATCATCCGCCAGATCGAGGCCGACCTGGGCCGTCCCATCGCCATCCTCGCCGACCTTCAGGGGCCGAAACTGCGCGTCGGCACCTTCGCCAACGAGGACGGCCACGACCTGGAGGTCGGCGCGCCCTTCCGCATGGATCTTGACAAGACGCCGGGTGACGCGACCCGGGTGAACCTGCCCCATACCGAGATTTTCGCCGCCCTCGAACCTGGCGCCCACCTGCTGATCAACGATGGCAAGATCCGTGTGAAGGTGCTGGACTGCGGCCCGGATTTCGCCGATTGCGAGGTCATCGCGGGCGGCCGCATCTCCAACCGCAAGGGCGTGAACGTGCCCGACGTGGTGCTGCCGCTGGCCGCGCTGTCGGACAAGGACCGCCGCGATCTCGAATTCGTGTGCGAACTGGGCGTGGACTGGCTGGCGCTCAGCTTCGTGCAGCGCCCCGAGGACGTGGACGAGGCGCGCGCGCTGGCCAAGGGCCGCGCCGCGATCCTGTCGAAGATCGAAAAGCCCGCCGCGGTGAAGAACTTCGACGCCATCCTGGCCTGTTCCGACGGCATCATGGTGGCGCGCGGCGACCTGGGGGTGGAGCTTCCGGTGCAGAACGTGCCGCCGATCCAGAAACGCCTCGTGCGCAAGTGCCGCAACGCCGCCAAGCCGGTGATCGTGGCGACCCAGATGCTGGAATCGATGATAGACAGCCCGATGCCGACCCGGGCCGAGGTGTCGGACGTCGCCGCCGCGATCTACGAGGGCGCCGATGCCATCATGCTCAGCGCCGAATCCGCCGCCGGTTCGTTCCCGATCGAGGCCGTCACCACCATGAACAACGTCGCCATCGAGGTCGAGAACGACCCCACCTACCGCGATGTCATCAATGCCAGCCGGGGCGGCGACAAGAAGACCGTGGCCGATGCCATCGTCTCCGCCGCGCGCGAGATTGCCGAGACGACGAACATCAAGCTGATCTGCTGCTTTTCGGAATCGGGCTCCACCGTGGCGCTGACGGCGCGCGAACGGCCCAACGTGCCGATCCTTGCGCTCACCTCGCGGCAGGCGACGGCGCGGCGGATGTGCCTGACCTGGGGCTGCCATTGCGTGAAGGTCGGCAGCGTCGGGCGCTTCAAGGAGGCCGTGATCTCGGCCGTGCGCTCGGCCACGGCGGAAGGTCTGGCCGACAAGACCGACCTGATCGTGGTGACGGCGGGCGTGCCCTTCGGGCAGTCCGGCTCCACCAACATCCTGCGCATCGCGCCCTGCGACGAACGCCTGATCTACGCGTCCGAGCTGGAGTGACATGCCCGTCAGCGCCGACATCGTTCTGGTGATCGCCACGGTCGTCGCGGTGCTGTCGCTGTCGTCGATCATCTCCGCCTGGACGGTGCGGCGCTGGCCTGTCGTCGCGATGATCTCGGCCGCGATCGCCGTGGGCCTGTTCGTCTCCGTTCACCTGGACATGGACGGCGGGCTCAAGCCCACCGACATTCCCGACGCCTTCATCGCGGTCGCGGCGCGCATCCTGAACTGACGTTGGTTTTGGCTTGCGTCGAAGCGGGCTTGGCACTATGCGAGGCGCTTCAACGGCGACCCCGGCCGAAAACGGCATGCCGAGGGACGCCCGAACTGCTCGAACGATAGGAGTATGAAATGCCGAAGATGAAGACGAAGTCGAGCGCCAAGAAGCGCTTCAAGGTGACGGGCACCGGCAAGGTGCTCGCGGGTCAGGCCGGCAAGCGGCATGGGATGATCAAGCGGACGAACAAGTTTCTCCGCAACGCGCGGGGGACGTCCGAATTGTCGGCCGCCGACACGAAGATCGTCAAATCCTACATGCCCTACGACCGTTAAGGAGGCCTGAGAGATGTCCCGTACCAAAGGTGGAACCGTCACCCATCGCCGCCACAAGAAGGTTATTGATGCCGCAAAGGGCTATTATGGCTCGCGGTCGCGGAATTTCCGCACCGCGACCCAGGCCGTCGACAAGGCCAATCAATACGCCACGCGCGACCGCAAGAACCGCAAGCGCCAGTTCCGCGCCCTGTGGATCCAGCGCATCAACGCCGCCGTGCGCAGCCATGATGCCGCGCTGACCTATTCGCGCTTCATCAATGGTCTGGCGCTGGCCGGGATCGAGGTGGACCGCAAGGTTCTCGCCGATCTGGCCGTGCACGAACCCGAGGCGTTCGGCGCCATCGTCGCCCAGGCCAAGGCCGCGCTCTGATCCGTCGACCGATTGCAGAGTCCTGAACCGGCCGGGCAGATCGCCCGGCCGGTTTCCTTTTGTGCCGCTGGAACCACCCCGCATCGGTTTCTTTCGTGGGCCCGTGGAACCACCCCGCGCTGGCCGCGTTGGGCAGGTGAAGGTGACATCAACACGAAGGAGAATTCCCATGGCGACCGTTTCCGAACGCAATGGCAAGACCGCGCCCGACGCTGCCGACATCGCGGACCAGATCGAAACGCTGCGGGCCGATCTGGCTGAACTGACCACCACCGTTTCGGGCTATGCCCGTGGCAAGGGCCAGGCGATGCGCGACGACGCCACCCATCGGGCCGAAAAGCTGGGGCAGGACGCCTCGCGCGCGGCCAGCCAGGCCGCCGATCAGGCGGGTGAAATGGTGCGCCAGAACCCGGCCACGGCCCTGGGCGCCGCTGCCGCCGTCGGCTTCCTGGTGGGCTTCCTGTCCACGCGCCGCTAGGCATGTTCCACGCGATCAAATCCGCCATCCAGAGGGGGGCGCGCACCGTCGCGCTCTCCTCTGCCGCGTCCCTGTTGATCGCGGTCGGCCTCGCCTTCCTGACCGTGTCGGCATGGATGGCGCTTGCGGCGGTGCTGGAACCCGTCGCGGTGGCCGCGATCCTGGGCGGTGCCTATACCGGTGCCGGGCTGATCGTGCTGGCGCTGGCGTCTCGCCCCGATCCGCATCGGCGTGCGCGGTCCGAAAGCGGCCCCGCCGCACCGGTTCCCGCCGATGCGATCGTGCAAAGCTTCCTGACCGGCATGGCGACGGGCCAAAGCGCGGGCGCGCGTCGCTGATCCGCCCGCGCCTTGCATTTCCCCCGTCTCTCTCATAGGGCAAAGGCCGGATAATCACGGCTGGAGCGTTGGATCATGGACAGCTTGGACGAGTTGCGGCGGGCGTGGCTGGACCGGATCGCCGGTGCACCGGACGAGGCCGCGCTGGAAGGCTTCCGGGTCGCCGCCCTTGGCAAGAAGGGCGAAATCAGCCTGAAGATGCGGGAACTTGGGCAGATGCCGCCCGAGGATCGGCACGTGGCCGGCCCGGCGCTGAACGCGCTCAAGGATGAAGTCAACGCGGCGCTGGTCGCCAAGAAGGCCGCTCTGGGCGATGCGGCGCTGGACGAACGGCTGCGCGCCGAATGGCTGGACGTGACGCTGCCCGCGCGGCATCGGCGCGTCGGCAGCATCCACCCCGTCAGCCAGGTCACGGAAGAGGTCATCGCCATCTTCGCCGACATGGGCTTCAGCGTCGCCGAAGGTCCGCAGATCGAGACGGATTTCTACAATTTCGACGCGCTCAACATCCCCGGCCACCATCCGGCGCGGGCCGAGATGGACACGTTCTACATCCACCGGGGCGAGGGCGACAATCGCCCGCCCCACGTGCTGCGCACCCATACCAGCCCGGTGCAGGTCCGCACGCTGGAGGCCCAGGGCGCGCCCTGCCGCATCATCTGCCCCGGCCGCGTCTACCGCGCCGATTACGACCAGACCCATACGCCCATGTTCCACCAGGTCGAGGGGCTGGCCATCGACCGCGACATCTCCATGGCGCAGTTGAAATGGGTGCTGGAGGAGTTCTACTCCGCCTTCTTCGGCGTGGCGGTGAAAACCCGCTTCCGCGCCTCGCATTTCCCTTTCGTGGAACCGGGCGCGGAGGTCGATATCCAGTGTTCGTTCGAGGGCGGCACCGTGAAGGTCGGCGAGGGCGACGATTGGCTGGAGATCCTCGGCTCCGGCATGGTGCATCCCAAGGTGTTGCATGC
>Ga0100398_1000898_pt1 | contig 26271 bp, 20 predicted proteins | sample CryGeymeta201522_FD_81568 | JGI IMG/M metagenome (GOLD analysis project Ga0100398, IMG submission 81568) | Groundwater microbial communities from Crystal Geyser aquifers in Utah, USA - Crystal Geyser metaG 2015-22 | ecosystem: Environmental > Aquatic > Deep subsurface > Groundwater | place: USA...
GCCGCAGTTATTGCCTGACGAAAGTAATGATCTCTAACGTCGCCAGCCGCAAAGACTCCAGCTATTGAAGTGGCAGTTCTGCCTGAATCCGTAACCTTGATGTAGCCTTTTTCATCCAGTTCAAGTTCATCTTTGAAAAGTTCTGTATTTGGAAAATGTCCGATAGCAACAAAAAGTCCTGATGCTGGAAGATTGGAAATTTCATTTGTCTTAACATTATTCAATTTTAGTTCTGTGACTTTTGAACCGTCACCTATAATTTCTTCAATGACTGAATTCCATACGAATTTAATCTTTTCGTTTTTCTTGGTTCTGTCTTGCATGATTTTTGAAGCTCTAAGCTGCTCTCTTCGATGGATTATTGTGACTGATTTTGCAAAGTTCGTCAAAAAGAGTGCTTCTTCCAATGCAGTATCTCCACCGCCGACAACGCATACGTCTTCGCCTCGAAAGAAAAAACCGTCGCAAGTAGCGCAAGCTGAAACACCTTTACCTCTGTATGTTTTTTCAGATTCGAGCCCTAGCCATTTTGCCGTAGCACCTGTTGCAATGATTACAGATCTTGCTTTATAAGTTTTACCGCCGGCTGTGACTAGTTTTGGAGCTACATGGAGTTCAACTTTTTCTACAGCTTCTTCGATAATTTCAGTTTTGAATCTGAGTGCTTGTTTTCGAAAATTGTCCATAAGCTCAGGTCCCTGTATGCCCACAGGAAACCCCGAATAGTTTTCAACTTCTGTTGTGATTGTTAATTGACCGCCAGGCTCGGCTCCGGCAAATAGAAGTGGTGAGAGATTTGCTCGAGCGCAATAAATTGCCGCTGTAAGTCCGGCCGGCCCTGAACCGATGATGATTACATTTCTTATTTCGGACATAATTTTCTCCTTCTATAAATGCTAGAAGAATCGGAGAAATAAATCTATTTTTATTTCTGTTTGAAGAAGAAGCTCGCCGATATAATCTATTCAGAATCATATTCAATAAGGAGAGGCGACAATGACGGCAGAATTGGATTTTTCCAAGAGCCCTGATAAAATTATTCCTGCGATTGCTCAGGACGTGAATACAAACGAAATTTTGATGCTTGCGTATATGAATAAAGAATCATGGGAAGAGACTGTAAGAACCGGCAAAGCATGCTACTGGTCAAGGTCGCGAAAAAGATTATGGCGCAAAGGTGAAGAATCAGGGAATGTTCAGATTGTTAAAGAAATTTTTGTCGACTGCGATTTGGATACTATCGTTCTGAAGGTTGAACAGATAGGCGGTGCGGCTTGCCATGAAGGCTACAATTCGTGTTTCTTCCGAAAGCTTGATGGAGAAGAATGGAAAGTTTTCAAGCAAGAGAAAATTTTCGATCCGGAGAAGGTATATGGAAAGAAAAAATGAAACTGCCAAATTGAAGCTTGGAATTCCAAAAGGAAGTCTTCAAGATTCAACGATCGAACTTTTCAAAAGAGCAGGATATAAAATTCAGGTTTCGTCCAGATCTTATTTTCCGTCCATTGATGATCCCGAAATTGAATGTATGTTGATAAGAGCTCAAGAGATGTCCCGCTATGTTGAAAAAGGAGTTCTCGACGCTGGATTAACAGGCGCAGATTGGATATCGGAGAATAGCTCTGATGTTGTAGAGATATGCGAATTGGTCTACTCAAAGCAGACATCGCGGCCGGTTAGATGGGTGCTGGCTGTTCCGGATGAATCGACTATTCAGTCAGTCAAGGATTTAGAGGGAAAGACTATTTCGACTGAGGCAATTAATATTACAAAACGATATTTAGAATTAAAAGGAGTTAACGCTAATGTGGAATTTTCATGGGGCGCTACTGAAATAAAACCGCCGTATCTTTGCGATGCAATTGTTGAGATCACGGAGACAGGTTCATCTCTCAGAGCAAATAAACTTCGAATAGTTGATACTATCATGGAATCCACAACCAGATTTATAATGAACAATAGTTCTTACAAAGAAGATTGGAAACGGCAAAAAGCCGAGCGACTTGGCTTGTTGTTGAGAGGAGCGATTGCGGCTGAAGAAAGAGTCGGATTGATGTGCAACGTTCCGAGAAAAAATATTGAAGCGATCATTTCGCTTTTACCGTCGATTCAGTCTCCTACGATAAGTCAGCTTGATGATCCTGATTGGGTCGCCGTGAACACTGTTATCGAAGAGCGTATTTCACGGGAGCTGATACCGTTATTGAAAGAAGGTGGCGCTTCCGGAATAGTTGAGTATCCTTTGAATAAATTGATTCCATAGTGGAGAAGAAAATATTAAGCTTCAAAAAAGAATTTGCTTCTGTAAGAATAGTAAAAGGATTAACATTTGTGAGAAACTATGAGTGAAAATAAATTGCCTATGATAATTCAGGGCGGCATGGGCGCCGGAGTTTCAAACTGGGTGCTGGCGCGTGCTGTTGCTATGCTGGGGCAGCTTGGCGTTGTGTCAGGCACGGCGCTCGATGTGATTATGGCAAGACGCTTGCAGGATGGGGATCCAAACGGCGATGTTAGACGAGCATTGGATTATTTTCCTATTCATGATGTTGCTAAGCGAATTATTGAAACGTATTTTGTTTCCGGAGGAAAAAAGCCGGAAGAGTCTTACAAACCTGTTCCCGTACAAAATTTGAATCCGACGAAGTTTTTGACTGAGCTTTGTGTTGCCGCAAATTTTGTTGAGGTATTTCTGGCGCGAGAAGGACATGATGGTCCGGTTGGAATAAATTATCTCGAAAAGATTCAGTTCCCGCATTTATCATCGATATACGGAGCTATGCTTGCCGGAGCATCAGTCATAATAATGGGAGCAGGAATTCCTCGTGAAATTCCGTCTGTAATCGATCAACTCTGCAGTCATTCAAAAGCTGTCTATTCGGTTCATGTTGCTGATTCTATGGGCAAAAGATCAGTGCAAATGAATTTCGATCCGGAAGAACTAGGATTTAAAAACCTTCTGCCTTTAACTCGACCTAAATTTATTCCTATTATCTCATCGGAAATTTTGGCTGTTATATTGTCAAAGAAGACTGAAGGAAAGATTGACGGATTTATAATTGAAGGACCTACTGCCGGCGGCCATAATGCTCCGCCTCGCGGTATTCTGAAATTGGATTCAGAAGGACAGCCTGAGTATGGAAAAAGAGATGTTGTAAACCTTGATGTGATGAGAAAGCTGGGCATCCCGTTCTGGCTGGCAGGTTCGTACGGTTCAAACGCTAAATTGAAAGAGGCGTTGCAGTTAGGAGCAGAGGGGATACAAGTAGGAACCGCATTTGCTTTATGCAAGGAATCAGGTCTCAAAAAAGAATACAAGGATGAGTTGCTTCGATTAGCTTTTGAAGGATGCACTAAAGTAAAAACTGATCCTTTGGCATCTCCGACAGGCTTTCCGTTTAAAGTTGCTTCTGTAGCCGGAACTTTATCTGAAGAAGAAGCTTTTAAAGCGAGGACTCGAATATGTGATTTAGGATACCTTCGCGAGCCTTACATCAAGGAGGATGGAGGAATTGGGTATCGATGCTCTGCTGAGCCTGTGGATATTTATCTTCAGAAGGGCGGCAAAATAGAAGATACAATAGGAAGAAAATGTTTGTGCAATTCGCTAATGTCTAATATAGGAATGGCGCAAGTTAGAAGTGATGGAAGCATTGAATTGGCGCTCATTACCTGCGGCGACGATCTGTGCAACGTCACAAATTTCTGCAGTAAAGAGAATCCTGAATATTCTGCCGCAGATGTGATTCGAATTTTACTCGGCTGATTTTTCGTTTTTGAGCTTTACCGAAAATCTTGTCCAAAAAACCGGATAAGCGGAAAAAGATATAATCTTCAAATCTTCGCTTTTAATCCCGCCAAACGCTCTTTTTCTGATGTATTCATTAATTGCTTCAGTTTTTTTCCATGATTCGCATAACCATATATCGCCGCCTGTGAATGAACTCAGAATTGAGTCTGAGGAGTAAAAACGTTTTGGCACCTTCGGCAGACAAGGATAATCCGGATGAAGCATCATCGAAGTGGCTCCGAAATCAATCGAGGCGATAATCAATTTTTTCGAATTAGGATTAGTCACTTGATGATGGAAAAAAGTCAATCCGTCAACATGAAGAACCATATCTTGCGACGAATTGTAATGGTATGTCTCTAATGAATTTTCAATAGAGATTTTTTGCGAAAAAGTATTCATTAATTTTATTATGCCGAAGCACGATGAAAAAAATACAATAATTAAAAAAGAAAAAAGCATGAATTTCAAAATTCGGTTCTTGATAATAAAAGCGTGAGCTGAAAAGAAATATAGAATCGGAGGAATCCATAGAAAAAACCTTGGCGACGAATTATTTGCCATGAGGTGAAATATTGGAATCGAAGCAAGTGCCCATAAAATGAGTAGAACTCCAGTTCGCCCGAAACGCTTATACGCTCCGGTCAGTGATGTAGTCAGCACCGCAAAGACAGAAATCGATGATAAAATAGGAGGAGATAGTTCAAATCCAAGGAGACTTTTAGAAAAATCCCAGAAGTATTCAAATGAAAATTCAGCAGAACCGTAGATGGTGTTTTGACCAACTGTAAGGCCATGCTGAAGAAAAAAGAGCCTTCCAGCCTCTTCAAATTCATGCTTGCCGAGTAATCGGAAAAACGCAATTGCTGAGCAAATAAATATTATCGGTAAAAAAAACGGAAGATCTTTTTTTATGCTTCTGATGTGAAATATCCACGAGTAAATTAGAATTCCTGAGAAGCAAATAAGCATTGGCGCCGCGAGCGATGACAGAAGATTAGCTGATAAAATAATTATTGCATCGAGCAACCCGAAACTTTCATTCTTTTCAAATAAGAGAATTAAACGGTAAAAGCTGAATAGGATTAGAACAGTTAAAATTGCATGTTCTTTTATTGAGACAAAATAATATGTCATACAACCGTTAAGTATTAGAAAAAGCAATGACGACAATTTTCCTTCTGCACATACAATGTATCTTTTTGAATCAAGAGATTTCAAAAGTATAAAAGAGGAGATTAGAGCTGAAAGAATACTGATACCTCTGAGAAAATATTCTGCGATAAGGTAATTCCCTGAAAAATTCATTATCGATTTGACCAGCAAAAGATAGATAGTAGAAGTTGGAGTTGGAAAACCGTTTATGAAAGAACTTTTTACTATTTCACGAAAAGAAAATTCGTTTGCAAAAAACAGGCGCCAAGCTTCGTCATACCATATCGTTATACCTGAGGCTATTTTAAAAAGTATTAGAAACTGAAGTAAAATGAGCAAAGATACAAAAAAAAATAAAAGAGATTTTCTTTCAAACTTCATCTTCTGTTCTTTAGAAAAAATGCAATGCTTCTGTTGTAAGTTGCCTCCTCGGATTTTGAAAAATAACATGCCGGCAATTCATTGTTTTGCCGGTGATAACTAATACATTCGCAACAAGTGCCTTTCCGAGAACAAGGCTCATAGGTGCAGTTGCAATTACTTATGTTCTTTTTAAAATTTTTGCATTCCATAATCCATTCGCCCTAATATTTCAATCGCCGAACTTATTTGTCATAGGCATTCTATGATCCTTGCCAAAGGCTCTTGGCGTAATCTTGGCTCCAGGCGGCGCCTGCCTTCTCTTGTATTCATTTCTATCGACTGTTTTTGAAATTTTACGGACAAATTCAACATCGTGATTCAATAAAAAAGCTATTCTTTCGATAGGACAATTATCTTCAATGTAAAGTTTTAGTATTGGGTCCAGAACAGGATACGGCGGCAGAGAATCTTCATCCTTTTGACCATCTCTTAATTCAGCAGAAGGCGCCCGCTGAATGATACTTTTTGGAATTATTTCCTTACCGAATTTTTCATTTACGAAATTTGATAATTTATAGACCATTTCTCTATAGAGATCCTTCAATACTCCAAACCCGCCGGCAGTGTCTCCGTATAATGTGCAGTATCCCATTGCAATTTCACTTTTGTTGCCTGTTGTCAGTACGATACTGTTAAACTTATTGGAAAGAGCCATAAGAATGTTGCCTCTTATTCTTGCCTGAAGATTCTCAACAGCCAATCCTGAATCGCCTTCACCAAACGGCTCTTTCAATTCACTTAGATAGGTCATAAATATTTGCTCAATGGGAATTTCTAAAAACTTTATTCCAAGATTTTCTGCGAGAATTTTTGCATCGCATTTTGTTTCGCTCGAATTGAATCTCGAAGGCATCGAGACGCCGGTGACATTTTCGTTTCCTATTGCTTCGACTGCGATGCAGGCAGTCAGAGCGGAATCGATTCCTCCGCTCAGTCCGATTAGTGCGGTCTCGAAACAGTTTTTTCGAATATAGTCGCCGGTGCAACAAGTGAGCGCTTTATAGATCGATTCAAGTCCGTCGTCATTTATGATTTTTTTTGTTACAACAGGTTTAGAAGACTCATCGCAATTAATATCAGCTTTTACGACAGTAATTTTTTCATTGATAGCAGGATTTGAGTTTTCAATAGCAAGTTCAATGCCAGCTACGAGAAGCTCTTCTTCAAACCTATTTGCCGAAGAAATAATTTCTCCTGTCGGAGCTACGACCATACTTCCGCCGTCAAACACAAGTTCGTCCTGACCTCCGGTAATGTTTACGTAGCATACCGTTGATTTTACGTTTCGAGCAAATCTTGAGATGCGTTCTGTTCTTTCAGATAATTTTCCCGAATAAAATGGAGATGCGGAGAGATTGAAAACTGCGCATGGCGAAGCAGAAGCAAGATCTTTTTCAACATCACCGAAAGGAATCCAGATATCCTCGCAGATAGTGACGGCGAACCTAGAACCATTGATATCTATAATCAGAGGCGACGTGCCTTGAGTGAAATATCTTTTTTCATCGAAGACACCGTAATTTGGCAGTTCACGTTTAAAATACATTTCTCTGATTTTATTTTCGGAAATAAATACGGCGGAATTATACAGCTTTCCGCCAGAAGAAATCGGTGCCCCGACAAGTAATGAAATATTGTCGGATTCATTTGCGAGCGATGATACGGCATTAGAACACGATGAAATAAAACTTGGTTTTAAAAGCAGGTCTTCAGGAGGATAGCCTGATATTGTGAGTTCTGGAAATACAAGAAGAGAAACTTTTTGCTCTTTTGCCGAATAAATCGAAGCTCGGATTTTTTTTAGATTTCCTTCTATATCGCCAACAGTTGTATTAATTTGAGCCAATCCGATTCGCAAATTCATATCTTACTATTTCCTTTCGTAATCATTTATTTCCATAGAAATTTACAGTAGCATTTTTTTCATAAAAGTATAATGAGTTGTTTTGCGGTTTTAATCCAATTTTGCATTCTACGGCGTAATGGTCAGAACCGTATGCTCCGAGCACTTTGCGCTCAATTACGTTTACATCCGGAGTAACGAGAATGTGATCGATTGGAATGAAAAAGGGGAAGAAGATAGAAGGCCATGAAGGTTGAATTCCAACGCCGCGCCGAGAATCCCAGAGCCCGGCATTTTTCAGAAGAGTTTTGAAATAAGGGTCGTAAGGCGACATATTGAAGTCGCCGGCAACTATGACCGGTTTTCCGGTTAGCGATTCAATATTTGTTATTTTAGCCAATTTAGTTACTTGCTCATTTCTTACGTTAAATCTGCGTTCTGATACAGGACTCATCGTGTGAACTGCAAGCAATGACCAATCTTTGAATCGAACAAGAAGCAGAGGAATTTGAATCGGATCGGTAGAGAGATTCAAGACAATGGCCGTATCGAACGGAATTTTAGACCATACATGAATGCATTTTGCATCTATTCTGCCGTTCGAGGCGTGCCACGGGTAGATCTCAGAAAGCCGTGTTGTGACGGGCATTATGCCGTTCGGAACTATTTCCATTAGTATTACTACATCGGCTTTAGAAAGAGCGGCGGCAGATGCGGCTGGAATATAGTTGGTATTGAACATGTCGGCATTATGTGAATACAAGGTTATTTTTTTTAAGTCATTAGCTGATACAACACTTCTGTTTTCATAAACTGAAAAGATATCAAAAGAAAAAATTATTGCGAAGAAGAGTGAAATCCCGGCTCCAAGCGCTCGCTTTTGAATTACGAAACAAATCGCAAAGAAAGAAAGTAGGATTATTAATTGAAATTTGAAATGAATTACGAGATTGCAAAGCCAAACATCTCCGAATATGTCTCCAACAATCAAAAGAATAATTGCTACTGCAGTAAATAAATTTAGAGCCCGCCGCAATTTTTTTTTAGAAAATAGTTTCATGGCAATTGATCGGAACCGTAAGAATCCACCAATAGATTTGAAACTGATTCTGCTGACATAAAAATTTCAGAGGATAATCTAGAAGTTTTGCTCCATGCGCGTTCTGCAGTGAGTAAAGTCGAAAAAATAAATATTTGATCGCAATTTTTATTAGTATTGAATTCTGCAAATCTTATTCCGGCAAGCAGAGAATACGCCTCTACGGCAATATCGGACAATCTTTTCAGTTCATATTCGTGTTTGTTAGAGTTTTCTCCATAAAAATCTTCTGTTCCATAAAATTCAAATATTTGATTTATTCGAGCGGAAAGAATTCCAATTATTTCCGACGCGACTTTTGCAGCTTGCCTCAAATCTTTTTTGACTGTAGGAACCTTTGGAAATAGGTAAGCGAGCCTGAATCTCCGCCAATAACTTTTCACAACCGAGTCTATAAAACTAAATCCCTTTCGAGCTTTGCGATTATTGATAATGAATTCTGCTGAATTTTTTCCTCCCATTAGAGATAAAAAAATTCTCAATATATCATCCGAGCCGCTGATGAATCTTACAGACTGAAATAGACCTGAGACAGTATCGAGTGCTGTGCCTTTTTGAAGAGCGCTTGCTCCGCTAAGAAGCATTGCATTATCGAGCGCATTTTTTGCACGCTCACAGCAAAGAAGCCTGCACGCCGTCGCCTCCACAGAGAAGTCACTATCGCTATCCGCGATTGAAGCTGTAAAATCGACGGCAGATTTAATGTCATACAATGCCTGTTCGATTTCTGAAAAGCGTTCTCTCACCATTTCAAACTCAATTAATTTTTTCTTGAATTGAATTTTAGACGAAAGCGATGAGTGAAGTTCGGAAATCACATTTTGAAGAGCGCCTTCCACGAATGCAGAGGCAGTAAGCCGTAGAATTGTAAGTCCGGCTTGAAGTACCGAGTAACCATTGCCCGGTTTACCAAGAATATCATCAGGCAAAATTTTAACAGCATCGAAATTAACGTTTGCAATGCGGGATTTCTCCCAAGATTCATTCAGAGAGACTTTACTTATTTCTATTCCTTTTCTTCCAGCGGGAAGAATAACTGCCGTCAACCGGGACTTTTCCTCTTCATCTTTTCCAAGACCTTTTACAAAAATAATTAGATAATCCGAATCTATGCAATTGGCGATAAAACTTTTTTTGCCGTTTAAAATAAAATGCTCTCCATGCTTAATGACTTTTGCAGTGATCGAGGCGGCATCCGAGCCGGCTTCGGGTTCGCTGATGCAATAGCATATTTTTTTTCTTCCGGACGCTATTTCAGGCAGGAATTTCTTAATCTGCTGAGTTGTGCCGGCATATTCAATCATACTAGGACAGACGAATGCTTGAGACAAAAATGCGAGAGTAAATGCCGGAAATTCTTCGGCAATTTTTGAAACGATTTTACACGATGATGCTTTATTCAAACCTGCACCGCCGTATTCAACAGGAATCATCAATCCGCTCAATTCGTAAAGAGATTCGCAATCGCTTTCGCTTTTTATTTTGACAATCTTATCAAGGTTTTCTTTAACTTTTATTTCGTCAATTCGGGAATGAGTTTTAAAAAATTTCCAGTTCGGTTTTCCGAAAAAGAGAGATGCCAAAAAACTCATCTCGGTTAATTTAGTAGGTTCGACATACGTCTGCCAGAACGCCATGCTTTGCCGCGACAAATCAACAATAGATTCGGTTGAGAGAATTTTATTCGACATAAAAGTTAGTTTATCTCATTTAATTTTTGTTAATAAGAGAAAAAATAACGATTGATTGTGATATTAAATTGAACTGAATCGGTTTCTGATAACATCCGTAATAATTCGAGCTTGAATATCCTCTATAATTTTTGTCTTGCCAATTTTCGTAGCCATTACGAAACGATTTTTTCCGTTGACAAATTTCTTATCACGCCAGAAAAAATTCATTATTTCATCAATATTGTGATTTTTTATTCTGACCGGCAAACCAATCTTGATTAGCAGGCTTTCTATTCTTGCGCTCGTGTCCTTTTCTAATATACCCAATTTTACTGCGATGTCACTTGCGCATACCATGCCGAGTGAAATTGCTTCTCCATGTCTGTACGCATATCTAGATGCAGACTCTACCGCATGTCCGATAGTGTGCCCATAATTCAACTGCATTCTTATACCTTTGGTATCAAACTCATCCTTTCTGACAATATCAGCCTTTATTGAATAGGATTGAACTGCAATTTGCTCAATCACTTTCTTATCCAAAGAAAAAACTTTATAGATATTATTCTCGATAAATTCAAAGAATGTTGGAGAGTGAATGACTCCATATTTAACAACTTCTGCAAAGCCGGATTTCATTTCTCTCTTGTTGAGAGTTTTGAGAAGGCTTAGGTCAGCATAAACTAATTTTGGTTGGTGAAATGCTCCGACTATGTTTTTTACGCCATTAAAATCAATTCCTGTTTTTCCGCCGATCCCGCAATCCACAAATGCCAGCAATGTAGTAGGGACTTGAATATAATCAGTTCCTCTTTTAAAAGTTGCCGCAACAAAACCTCCAAGATCTCCAATCACGCCGCCGCCCATATTGATAATAAATATTTTCTTTTCACCGTTGCCGCTAAATTTCAACATCTGCCCCATCAGACGTTGATACGAAGAGAAACTTTTAAATTTTTCTCCATCTGGAACAAGATTTGTTTGGATATTTTTGAAACCTGCGCTTTTCAATCCTTGAACCAAAGGCTTAAGGTAGAGTTTACCTATCGTAGGACTTGTGATTATGAATGCGCTATTGCCCAAATGAAGGGGTTTTATGTGCTGACCAATCTTATGGAGAATATTATGTCCAACAAGAATGTCATAACCTCTTTCACCCTCAATTTTCATCCTTATCTTCTTCAATTTGCATACCTCCATAATGAGCGACCAATATCAATTAGGTATGTTTATTTCATATACCTATTTAATAAGGTATTTCATTTTATAGCACAGAACTAGTTTTTTAATAAATCTTTTCTTATTTTGGCGGCACGATATCCCTCTTCAATAAAACGTTCGGCTTTATCAAAGTCGGACCACTTTAATTCTGATACAAAAGGACGGATCACAACATCTGCTCCTCGTGCGGAGTCTTCAGCAAGTCTGGATTCCATAAACTGAATTGCATTAATGACGACATCAAGAATTTCGGGCACAAAAAAATCCGTATAACCGATCAATTTTTTCCAGAAACTAATTTTTGAATTGTTAATTTCGGTTGGACTAAAATTCGTATCAGATATTGACGGAGGTACAGCGTTTACAGCAACTATTTTTGATACTCCAAGATTTCTTAATGCCGATACAGGTATTGGATCGACAACGGCTCCGTCTATGTATCGATTTTTTCCAATTACATACGGCGGGAACAACCCAGGTATCGATATTGATGCTCGCACTGCATCAAATAATTTTCCGCGATCGAATATTTTCATAGCACCTGAATCTATATCCGCCGCAATTATTCTTATAGGTATGAAAAGCTCAAAGAAAGTTTTATTGCCGAATAACTCATTGAGATATTTTTCGGCTCTTTTTCCTCTGACAAGTCCAGGCGAGGGCGGAATCGAAATGTCGCGAATAGGAAACAGCTCTGAATTTCGCAATCCTTTTGCAATTTCTGAAAGGAGATTTGCAGAGCTTCCCATTGCCCATAGAGTTGCTATCAAAGCGCCCATTGAAGTTCCGGAAATATAGTCTGGAACGAAATCAATCTCTTCAAAAAAACGGATAGCGCCGATGTGAGCAAGCCCTCTCGCGGCGCCGCTCGATAATGCAACACCTTTCAATTTATCGGCAATCAATCTAGCAATGCGGCTAACACTTCTATTGTAACTTTCAGAACGTATTTCAGAAAACTCTTCAAGAACTTCAGCGGCAGATGTTTCTAATTGCGATTCGATTTCAGAAATTTTTTCAGCGTTCATTGATGCGCACCGCGTAATAATAATTTTTGATGCTATAGGAATTTCACGCAGTGTTTTTGCAGTTCCTTTTATCTCGTTTGATAACGGTTTTAGCAGCATTAGGCACAGATCTGAATTCTGAAGAAATTTTGTGACGACAGTATTATTTAGAGAAGGCAGATCGATGATGATTCTCTTAAATCTCTGAGACAGAGCTGATAAAAGGGGCGCAATTGAGTCTGCATCGGATTTAATCGCGGAGTCGTGAGAAATTCTCATAACATAGAATCCTGATTCATGCCTTTGAATTGCAGTTAGCAGAGTATCAAGATGAAGTTCGGCGTCTTTCATATCTATTAGCGGTAAAGGCTTCAAAAATCCTAGCTGTTCATCAAAGCGTTTTCTTTCGACTGCAACATTGATAAGCAGAATTTCATCTTTAGTTTCTCTTTTGAGCGATTCCGCAAGGCTCAATGCAAGAATTGTTTTTCCGGCGCCGTCCACGCATGAATAGATCGATGTGACAGTTTTTGGAAATACTTCAGGCGCTGATGCTATTTCATTAAGACGGTTCGAAATATCTTTGAGTATGAAAGAAGAAAATTCTGTTTGAGAAATAAAGGCGCGCTGAAATATGAATCCGGGAACAGCAAGTATTTTTGAGTCATGCCGAACTGTGACAGATATTAGAGAAGGCGCACCGGTTATGAGACTCAATCTTCCGAACGAACCTCCGCGTTGAATTCTGCCAACGACTTTTCCCTTTCGAAGAATAGAGAGAGTTCCGGAGAGAAGCACAAAGAAATTTTCAGCGCGTTTGCCTTCGTATAAAAAAACAGTTCCGCGTTTATGAGACGAAATCTTTCCTTTCTCAATAAATTCTGTTCTTGACGACAGATTCAATCCGGTGAATGCCTGAAGTTCGAGAAGCGAAGTATCCATAATTATTTATGCAGAGAGATAGCGCCTATCAAGCAGCCTGTATCCGACTGCTTCGGCAATATCGAAATCATTAATTATTTCTCGATTATCGAGATCAGCGATAGTGAGTGCAATGCGAGTTATTTTCTCGGCCGCGCGAGTTGACAATTCCAGTTTGTCCACTGCATTCTCAAGAAGAGTTCGCGCTGATGGTTTAAGTTTGGCGACTGCTCTCAAGGCTTTTCCTGAAATTGAAGCGTTGGTTTTATCTTTCAATTTAGAATAACGAATAAGTTGTCTTTTGCGCGCGGCAGTTACGGTTTCTCTCATTGAAGCTGAGGACTCTCCATCTTCTTTTGCGCTCGTCTCTGCAAACGGCCGGCGGGGAACTTCGAGATGAATATCGATACGATCCAGAAGCGGCCCCGAAATACGCTGATGGTATTTCATGACGGCTGACGGAGCGCATGTGCAAGGCAGTTGCGACCCAAGGTGTCCGCACGGACAGGGATTCATTGCCGCTACCAGCATAAACCTTGTCGGAAATTTTGAACTTCCTCTTGCTCGTGTGACGGTCACATATCCGTCTTCCAGCGGCTGACGAAGAGCTTCGAGAAGCTCTCTGCGGAATTCAGGAAATTCGTCCAAAAAAAGTATTCCACGATGTGCAATGGATATTTCGCCCGGACGAAGCGGGTTGCCTCCTCCGATAAGTCCGACTGAAGAGATGGAATGATGCGGTGCGCGGAATGAAGGCCGCATGGAAATAACTCCATCTTTGGTAAGCCCAGCTGATGAATGAACACGAAGCATCTCGATTGCTTCATCGAAAGTTAGGTTCGGAAGGATACTCGGAATTCTTCGTGAGATCATTGTCTTCCCTGATCCTGGCGGCCCTATCATCAAAATATTATGCCCGCCCGCGGCGGCAATAAGAACTGCACGCCGCTGAGACTCAAGTCCCCGCACCTCTGAAAAATCAAATTCATTTTTTTCTTCTTCAACGAACTCGGTCGGTTCAACCGGTTTCCCGCCGTCTTTTAAAATCGAAATTGCTTCAGAAAGAGTTTTAGCTGCAAATACATCCACATCGTGACATAGTGCGGCTTCTCTGGCGTTTTCAAACGGAAGTATCATCTTTGAAATTTTTCGTTCTCTGGCGAGGATAGAATAATTCAGCGCGCCGCGAATAGGCCTAACTGTGCCGTCAAGAGATAGTTCTCCAAGTATCAGCCATCCTTTGAGAGAATCAGGAATGACTTCTCCTGATGCTGCAAGAATTCCGAGTGCTATCGGAAGATCGAGCGCAGAGCCTTCCTTTTTTATATCCGCAGGAGCAAGATTAACTGTGATTCGTCGACGCGACCAGTCGAACCCGGAACGCCGAATCGCGGCTCGAACCCTCTCCTCCGATTCTTTTACGCTTGGGGAAGGCAGTCCAACAAGTTTTATTCCGGGGAGTCCTCTTCCTATATCCACCTCGACATCGATATTTACCGCTTCTATTCCATTCAAGACAGCGGCATAACATCGGGCAATACCGGAAGAAGTCAAGCACGTCTCCTCATTGTGATTTTGTCAATGTCCTGAATGCGTCGAGATACGCTTTGTTGGCTCCGTTTAAATCACCGCTTTTTAACTTCGCATCAGCATAAAACATTTTTGCTTCGTAATCATCGGGTCTCAAAATAATTGCCTCTCCGAGCAGACGAATCGCATCATCAAACCTTCCTGCTCTGAGATAAGATTCTCCGATGTTGCGGTAGTACCAAAAGAGCGCGTCGCGGTCTTTCATGCGTTCGAGATCGGCCGGCGCCAATATTGAAATAGTTGCAAGTGAGTCGGAAGACAGATTTGAATCGTCATCAGGCGTCTGTTTGTTCAAGTCGTAAGCGTAATATCTTGTCGGCGGATTTTCGAGCCAGCGATAAATTCTTTGCGGAACTCTGTCGACAAGAGACGCCTCGAAACGCTCTGCCCACTGAACTACACCGGTTCTTGCGTCAATCAAACGAACATACAGACGCATGATGGATTCTCTCCGAAGCATCTTTTCATTGTCTTGCGGCTGTTCGCTGAGATCAACGCGCAAAGTTTTTTCTACAATCTTGTAACCTAGAATCTGGTCCGCAGAAGGAATTTTAGCTTCAGGCGGATTAGAGAGATCACGAATCAGCATTTGATTGGTAACTCCATCTTTATTTTCCGTTACCATCATTGCGGCGTCTGAAAAAGTTTTCATTCGAGCGTCGTAAAGAAACGGGCGTTCGCGACCTCCGTGTGAGGTGAGAAGATCGAGCGTTATAGAATCGCCTCGCGCGGCTTCATTTGCAATTCTGACTAGAAGATGATCTTCGCGTTCAGCAACAACGCGACCTTTGCTTGCAAGTTCCGCAATGATTGCGTCTTCGACAAGAGCGCGCAGAGAATCGTCTCCATCGCCGGAAAGATTTACGACTGCAATAGATTTGTTGGAACGCATTCCCGGAAGATTTGCTATGCCTCGAACTGTGCGTATTGTTGTCTGCCTCAATAAATCGTCATTGTTAGGGTAACAATAATAAGGCTTCATCGGAACTAAAGAAATATTTACGCGAGTTGTTTGATTAGCGAAGACGCTGTAGCGTTCTTCGATTGCTTCATATCCGTCTTTTTCAGCTTTGACAAAATATGTGCCCGGAGACATATCCGAGATAGCGACCGGTGTTCCGTCTTGTTTTGTGGAACCAATTATTTTTTCGTTGAGATAAAGTCTGACACCATTCTGACGAGTGTGAATTTCCATTGAGCCGATCGGTATGTATGGCGGCTGCGGGGGAATAGGAGCCAGATCAGCCATAACAGGAACATCTCGATTAATTATGGCTTTTACAGTTCGTTCCCAAGGATTAAAACCTTCTCGTAAAACACGAATTGAATGTTCGCCGCCTTGCACCTCGATCTTTACAGGTGTGACTTCGTTAACGGTTCGGGCGACAAATTGATTGTCTAAGTAAACCTCTGAACCTCCGGGTCTGGAATAAATCGAGAATCGAGCGGGCGTGCATGAGGTAAAAAGAATTATAATAGCTGATGAAAATAAAAATCGAATCAGAAAATTTGGCCGAGAAGAATTATCATAACGTTTCAAATTCATACCTATACAATACGAAAGCCAGAAAAAATCTCAATCAAAAGTTTTGAAAAGAAGTTTCTTTTTATTTTCTGGAAGTTTTGGTGCGAAGTAAAATATCTATCGAATATTTTTAAGTTTTTCGAGCAATTCAGGAACATTTATTGTTGCTATTTGATAAACAATTCGCAAGTCAATACCGAAATATTCATGAACGACAATATTACGAAAAGCGATAATGTCAGCCCATTTGATGTTATGATATTTTTTTCGAATATCTTCAGATAAGCGATTTGCCGCTTCACCGATGACTTGGAAGTTGTATAGAATTGCATGAACTGTGCGAGTATCAGCGGCGAAATTATCGAATGAACTGTTACCCTTGTATTTGATAATCAAATTGCATGCCTCACGTATATCATCTAATAAAACTATTGGATCACGCAAGGACAAGGATCATATCCTTTTCAATATAAGGACGAATACGAGGTTTTATGCCGGTTTCAGTGACAACATCGACACGGTTCTTCAAAATATTTTCCAATAAGCGGTTTAGCTGTAAATATGCCTCGAAATAATTGCCATTCTGCACAGTTTCAGAAAATCGTACAAGAACATCTATATCGCTGTCTGGCATTGAATTGCCTCGCGCTGTTGAACCGAAAATATGTAATTGTTCAACTCCGAGTTCTTGAATTTCTTTTTTGTTTTTTAGAATAATTTCGATAACTTCTTCGCATTTTGAAACTTTCATACATATACAATACGAAAGCCAGAAAAAATCTCAATCAAAAGTTTTATTTCTTTCAACGCGCGCGCTGGCGCTTCTTTGACGCGCGTTGCGCATTTCACACACGTCATACCTTTTATTTCAAGAACGATAGTGGGCATAATTACAATAAATTACTTTTCAAAAAATATTATACTTTAAATTCTGTGCAGTGCCGTACTCTTTATTGTCACCCATAATTCTTTGTTTACTTCAATCTTAAGTTCTGCCGCGGATTTTTTTGTTATCATTGAAGTAAGTTTTACTCCGACATCGATTTGAACGTATACAGCAGAAGGAGCTTCTTCGATATTAATAATTCTCCCTTTCAAAGAGTTTCTGGCGCTGGAATTCATTCTCTCAACGGAAACAATAATGCTGTTAGGATTCACTGTATAGACGGCGTTTCCGCAATATTTATTCTGCGGAATTTCGAATTTAACATTTTCGACTTGAAAAAATTGCTCGCCATCAATATTAACTATTTTTCCGTGCAATACGTTTCTGTGTCCGATAAACATGGCGGTTTCAGCATCGACAGGCGCTGAAAAAATTTCTTCCACTCTTCCAACTTGCTTCAATTTTCCATTGAAAAGAATTCCGATTCTGTCAGCGAGCGCCGCGGCTTCTTCGAAATCGTGAGTCACATGAATAAAAGTTGTTCTCTTTATCTCGTTGATTTCTGAAAGCAGATTTCTGATTTCTCTTCGTGTTGAAGGGTCTAGAGAACCTAAAGGCTCGTCGAGAAGAAGAATTTCGGGTTCACACATTAGAGCACGAGCAATCGCAACCCGCTGAGCCTCACCGCCCGAAAGAGTAGAAGGCTTTCTCTCAAAAAGTTGAGAAATATTCAGCCTTTTCGCAATTTCATCGACTAAATTTTTTTTCGCTCGAACTGAATACAAAATATTATCTTTTACGTTGAGGTGCGGAAACAGATCCACATTTTGAGTGACCAACGCGATTCTCCTTTTTTCAGGAGGTTGTTTATTCACACAATTGCCATGAATGTTTATTGAACCACTCTCTAATTCTATGAATCCGGCTATGAGATTTAAAGTCAAGCTCTTCCCGGAACCTGTAGGACCAAGCAGAACAAAATATTCTCCTCTTTCGATCGTAAGCTCGATTATCCCCAACTGAAAAGCTCCTGCACGATATTTAATATTTTTAAGTTCTAACATTTTCGACGCCTCGTAAAATAAAAGAGCGACATAAATATTAGAGAGCAGATAAAGAGCATTATGACCGCAACGGGTCGGGCATAATCGAGTCCGAATGAAGTGAAACGCTCATAGATGAGAACCGGAGCAATCATTGGATGGTAGGCGATGATGATTACTGCTCCGAATTCGCTTATGCCGCGCGCCCACATCATTATCATTCCGGAAATTATGCCGCGAGTTGCCAGCGGAAGGGTTATTCTGAAGAATGAGCGAAAAGGGCCGTCTCCGCATGCGCGCGCCATTTGCTCGAGGGGAGCGGCGACGGAACGAAATGCTTCTACGGCTGAATTGTAAAGAAACGGGACGGATACGAATGTCATAGCGGCGGAAATTCCGGCAACGCTTCCCATGAAAGATACTCCGGTAATCGACTCTAATTTTTGGGATCCGAAGACTGAAAGCAATGCGATGCCTGCGGCGGAATGTGGAATAATTATCGGGACCTGCATTCCAGCCTCTATTAACTCGAATGCAATATTTTTTTTTCTCGCTGTCAAATATGCTAGAGGAATTCCCGTGATGGTTCCGAAGACTGTTGCGATCAGTGCCGACCAGAATGTGACTGCAATCGACTCTATGACTTCTTTTTCAGTTAGAGTTTTTAATATTTCTGAAGGAGTAGTTCCGATTGTTATCGACGCAAGAGGCAGAATTAAAAATAGGAGTATAATAACTCCCAAGAGAGCTGATAAAGATTCAAAGAGCGGAGATTTCACGCTATCGCTCTTACGGAGTTGCCCAAAAAGTGTTTACATTTGTCACGGCTTTTTTTCTCCAATAACAATCGGCGGAGATATAAAGTTTTGACCTGATTCTTTAAAAATATTTTTTCCTCTTTCGCTGAATATAAATTTGAGAAGCAGTTCGGCTCCATCTTTGTTCGCCGCATTTTTTGGAATTGTGACTCCATAAACAATAGGAGAACCATGAAGAGTATTTGATTCACCCGGCGCTTTTCCTGAAATTTCAATTTCAGATTTAGAATAAATCTCCGAGTCAGCAGGATCTCCGAGATTAATCTCTGCAGGAAGCTGAATAAATTTCAAATCGTGTTGAACTGCGACACTTCGATAGATGAAGATGCAATCGATGGAGCCGGCATCTAGCAATGCGAGAAGATCGACTACTTTTGGACGAATATTTTTCTCTCCTATACTCTCGATCATTTTTTTAGAAAGATTTGGCATTTTATAATAACGTTCTGCAAGCTGAAAGAGCATAAGTGTTCTATAACCGCACGGATCAAGATTTGGGTCAGCGCGGCCCACTTGCAATTCATGTGAAAGAATTGCGTGATACCAATTATTTTCGTTTATATTTTTATATTTTGCTGAATTTTTTCCGAATGCCAGAACCATTTCATTGCCAGCAAAACCTAAAGCCCATTCAGCGTGAAGAGGCATTAGAATTTTTTGAATGATTTCAATATCGGCAGATAAGAATAGATCGCAACGTCGGCCAAGCTCAGAGATTTTGCGCGCAGACTCGACGCTTCCCGCGGATTCGAGCAATAAATCAATTTGCGGATACTTCGCTTCAAACTCTTTTTCGATCATCTTTAGAGGATATGAAAGAGAACCCGCATGAAATACGACTATTTTTGTTTTTTCGTTTTGCTTTCCGCAAGAGACAAAAAGGAAAAAAAGAAGTGACACGACTCCTAGTTTTCGAATCATCAGTTTCACCATTACTAGCCTCCGAATTACTATCCTCCGACGAGTGTTGGAATAATTTCTATAGTTTCCACATCTCCGATTGTTTCAAACAACTCACGCCTCAAACCGTGAATCATCACCTGCATGATTTCACTTTTTGGAATTCCAAGTCGCCCCGTCAGCTCTTCAACTTTTGACGTTGGATCAACTTCTAATTCTACTGTCTCTTCACCGTTATAGTAATGCCTCAAACCACCGAGTAAAGAAACTTTGACTTTCACTTTCTGAATTCTGCAAGTTCGAGTTCGATTAACTTTTCATTCTCAGGAATTCCGAGCTCGCTCCAACCGCGTAATTTGTAATATTCATGAAGCATCCAGCCGAGATTTGCAACTACTCCAGCCGCTTTTCCGTCAGGCTTGGCTCCGGAATACATTCGCGGAGGAAGTATGTCGTCTTTTCTGCTTATGCCATGGCGAATATTAAATAGTCGCTTCAGATTAAATATTCGCTCTCCGGTCTTCATTACTTCTTCGCGGGAAATATCCCAGCCGGTAACTGCTCGGCACCACTCTGAAATAATAGTTGGACCAACTCGACCGACGAATAGAAATTTGCAAAGCCCCATCGGATTGAAGACAGAAAAATAATTCTGCATAGTGACTACGATTGGAGGCTTATCATCGGAGCGATGAGGATCAGGAGGCGAAGTGAATCCTAAGTCGGGTGCGGGAATACCTCTATCCAGAAAATATGTCAAGCCTTCGAGATGACAGCCTCCACGCACTGCAGTGGCGTAATTCAATGACATGCTGACATGACCGCGCGGATCATGTGCTGGGATTTCGAGACCTTTTACTTCGACAGCTAACTCTTCCGAATTTCTTCCAATAATTTGAGCGGCCTTCCTGACACCGTTAGCTAGTATATCTCCGAAGCCCTCTCGGTTTCCGATGAGATGAATCATCTTGATAACTGCCGCGCCGCCCCACTCGATTTTTACTCCGCCTGTATCTTTCTCCGAAATTATTCCGCGTTCGAATGCTTCCATCGAGAAGGAGATTACATGTCCGGTCGATATAGCATCTAATCCGTACATATTGCAGAGATGGTTAGCTTCGATGAGAGCTTCAGGATCGTCATTCAGGCAATTTGAGCCAAGCATTGCGATATTTTCATATTCGGGACCATGTCCGATTTCATTGTGGTCGGGAATCTTATAAATTTTACCGCATCGAATAGGACATGCGTAACAGGCGTAATGGTGATCAAGATGTTCGGGCTGCATAGTTTGCCCGGCGATTTTTTTTGCGCCTTCTTTCCAGCTTCCTAACTGCCAGTTCTTGATTGGAAGATCTCCGAACATCTCAACTGCTTCCACTCCTCCGGATGTTCCGAAGTCATGAAGTCCTTTAGTGCTTTCGCGTATCGGTCCAGCTTGTTCCTTCAGCAATTTCGACATCAAATCTTTACGAGCTATAGGAACTTTTTTAGTTCCGCGAACGGCAATGGCTTTTAGATTCTTTGAGCCCATGACTGCGCCGATGCCGCCTCGCGCCGCCATTCGATAATTTGGAGGATCGAATGCTATTGCCGCGATGGCTGAAAGTTTTTCTCCGGCCTGTCCTATAATTCCGTAAAGAAATCCTTCTCCAACTCCTTTATCGAGCTTCTCGGCGGTCTTTTCCGTATCGAGCCCCCACAGACTCGATGCGTCTCGAAAAGAAACTTCTCCGTCGTCTATCACAAGATATACAGGTTTTTCCGCTCTGCCTGAAAATACGATTCCGTCGTAGCCTGTGGAACGAAACGCTTGAGGCCAATGACCTCCAACTGTCGCTTCATTCCAGATTCCTGTTGCAACTTGCTTAGCGACTACAGAAAGTTTAGTTGATGCAGGCAAAGCTGTTGAAACGAAAAGACCGGTCATAAAGATCAAAGGTGCTTCTGGAGAAAGAGGATCAAGCCTTTCGATGTCAGGCCATTCCATCATAATTTTTGCAGAAAGCCCTGAACCCAAATAATATTTTCTCGCTTCCTCTTCGGAAAAATATTTTTCCCCAATCTTTTGAGTATTCAAATCAATAGTTAAAAGTTTTCCAAAAAAACCGTCTGACATATGACCTCCATACTTCTATTTTAGCGTTAAATTCATTAAGTTTAAACTATAATTTTTTATCCACAGAACTGGTGCTTATACCACATTTGAAAGATGAGGAGCGTATTTTTGAGTTTATTGTTGAGTATCTCTTTTTCATCCTGCAAAATTATTTTGGAAAAAGATTCCGGATCGAATACCCCCTGATTCTTTACAAAAATAGGATCAAAGTATTCAACTGACATCGAGCTGTAGTCGGTTCCAAAGCATTGCTCGGTTGGAATGTAAAAGGCTTTCTTTGCGCGCCAAGCAATATCGCGGCCGATATATCGCTCGGCAACCTTTCTCAAAAGATATTTTGATCTGAAGCGTCTGATCTTTTGCTTGTCTTCCAGCCCAGCCGCAAATTCTACAATTCTATGATCCAAATACGGAACTCTTCCTTCAAGCGAATTTGCCATTGTGAGTGTATCTTGCTTACAAAGTGTGTAATCCGGCAACCACGCCCTTCGTTCGACAGAAAGTATTCTATTCAAAATAGAATGCTCAGCTTGATTCAATCTGCCGAAGAAAGGAGGATATTGATTGGAAGTTCTTCCAAGAAGAGACATAAGATCTTTGTCAGGACAGAATGAAGCGAACAACAGGTAAGCGTCTTTTGGACGTTGAGCCAATTGCAGTAGCCGCTCCAGTTTTTCTTTTCCTTTCTTTCCGAGTTCTGCCGGATACGGAAAGATCGATGATAGTGCGCGCACAGGTAAGCGGCTGATGATTTTAGCTCCATTGATAAACCAGCCTGGATTTCTCCGTGAATACTCATTCAGATAATGAAGAGCGTAATGATGCAGATAACCGCCCCAGACCTCGTCAGCGCCTTCGCCGGTCATAACAACTTTAGCTTCGCGGGAGACTGATTCCGCAAGCGTATGCGTTGGAAGAATGATTACGTCTCCGACAGGCTCGTCCATTCTTCCGACAACTCGAGGCAAGTCTTTGTAAGCATCCTTTTCGACATAGATATCTCTATGAGGAATTCCAAGCCTTGCAGAAAATTCTTTGGCAGTTTTGTTTTCGTCAATCGATAAGTGAAATCCGATGGAATATGCTCGATAGACCTGCCCGAACTCTGACATAAGCCTGACGATGAGCGACGAGTCCAGACCTCCGGAGAGAAAGGCGGAAACAGGCACATCGCTTCGCATTCTGATTTTAACCGAATCGAGCAAAAGTTCCTCAAAGCGGTCGATACTTTCATTGTCGCTGAGCTGAATTGAAGAGATGTTATCAATATTCCAATATGCTTCTATTTTTGGTTTCAAATCACCTTGAGTGATCGAAATCATGTGACCGGGAAGTAATTTTTTTATTCCATCGAAGATTGAATTAGGGCCTGGAACATATCTGAACCGCAAAAATGAAGCGAGAGAATTATTATTTATTTTTTTTTCCACATATCCGCTTTCAAAGAGCGCTTTAGGTTCTGAAGCAAATATCAGGCCGTCTTCGTTGTAATGGTAATATAGAGGTCTTATTCCGAGACGGTCTCTGACAAGAAAAAGTTTTCTGAGATTTAAATCGTAAAGAGCAATCGCAAAACAGCCGTTTAATTTTTCCGGGAACGATTCTTTTTCTTCTTCGTAAAGATGAAGAATTGTTTCAGTATCGGAATTGGTCGAGAATTTGTGGCCTTTACGTTTTAATTCTTCTCTGAGCTCGATATAGTTGTATATCTCGCCGTTGAATACGACGACGACTGAATTGTCTTCGTTATAGATTGGCTGAGCTCCGCCTTCGAGATCGATGATAGAGAGCCTGCGGTGGCCAAGAGCAATCGAGTGAGAAGGTTCAAGAAAAATTCCTTTGTCGTCCGGCCCGCGATGAGAAAGAGAATCGGTCATAGCTCCAATTCTCTCTCTGTCAAATTTTCCAAACAAACCGCAAATGCCGCACATAAATTCGCTCCGATAAAAAGTAATTTTAAATATTAGCACATAGACTTAAGAAAGTGGATATCAATAATGATTTTATCTTTTCCTTGCGAAAAGAAAAAAAAAGAATATCTTTTGAAATCAAAATAATTAATAAGTGGAGTAAATGAGATGGTTCACAAAAAACTTCTAAGTTGGGTTGAGGAGATTAAGAATCTTTGCGGACCCGAACAGGTTGTTTGGTGCGACGGAAGCGAAGCTGAATACGGCCGCATAATGAACAAAATGGTTGAAGATGGAATGGCTGTAAAACTCAATCAGGCAAAACGTCCGAACTCGTTTCTCTTTAGAAGCGATTCTTCCGATGTGGCCAGAGTTGAAAACAGAACCTTTATTTCGTCAAAGAATAAGGATGAAGCAGGCCCTACGAATAATTGGATTGCGCCTGACGAATTAAAAAAGACTATGTCAGATTTATATCGGAACTGCATGCGCGGCAGAACTATGTTTGTAATACCATTTTCTATGGGACCAATCGGTTCGCCACTTTCAAAGATAGGAATTGAAATAACTGACTCTCCCTATGTAGTTGTTAACATGAGATTGATGACAAGGATAGGTTCTAAAGTGCTTGAGGCTCTTGGCGATGCCGGCGAATTTGTTAAATGCCTTCATTCAGTAGGAGCTCCGCTTGAAAAGGGACAAAAGGATTCAACGTGGCCGTGCGCTCCAATCGAGAAGAAATATATCAGCCACTTTCCTGATGATAGATTGATTTGGTCATACGGCTCGGGCTATGGCGGAAATGCTTTGCTTGGAAAAAAGTGTTTTGCTTTGCGCATCGCATCGGTTCAAGCAAGAGACGAAGGCTGGATGGCAGAGCACATGCTGATTTTAGGAATAACTAATCCCGAAGGAAAAAAGAAATATTTTGTTGCGGCATTTCCATCCGCATGCGGAAAGACAAATCTTGCTATGCTGATTCCAAAGATTCCGGGCTGGAAAGTGGAATGCGTCGGCGACGACATTGCATGGATGAAATTTGGATCCGACGGAAGGCTCTATGCAGTAAATCCTGAAGCAGGATTTTTTGGAGTCGCGCCGGGAACATCTATGGGAAGCAATCCGAATGCAATGATGTCTATCTCGAAAAATTCGATCTTTACAAATACGGCTTTAACTGAAGATAACGATGTGTGGTGGGAAGGAATCGGATATGACGCGCCGAAAGGCAGAATAATTGATTGGACTGGCGCCGAGTGGGACAGAAGCGGAAAGAAACTTGCGGCGCATCCTAATTCTCGATTTACGGCTTCGGCTTCTCAATGCCCTGTGATCGATCCGGAGTGGGAAAATCCGCAAGGAGTTCCGATCTCCGCAATTATTTTCGGAGGCCGACGCGCCGGTACTGTGCCTTTGGTTTATCAAGCGAGGTCGTGGCGGCATGGAGTTTTCATCGGTTCAATAATAGGCTCTGAAGTCACTGCCGCGGCAATTGGATTGAAAGCTGGAGTTAGAAGAGACCCGATGGCAATGCTCCCATTCTGCGGCTATAACATGGGCGATTATTTTGAGCATTGGCTGGAGCTTGGTAGAAAAAGAGATGCTTCAAAACTTCCTTCTATTTTTTGCGTCAATTGGTTTAGAAAAGATGAGAATGGAAAATTTATTTGGCCTGGATTCGGAGATAACAGCCGTGTTTTGAAATGGATTTTTGAGAGAGCTGATGGAGAGGGACAGGCTATTGATTCAGAAATAGGTTTTATCCCTGCCGATCGTGCAATTGATCTCTCAGGATTGAATATTGATTCGAAGATGCTGAAGCTTCTTTTTAGAATTGATGTTAATGAATGGCGGGAAGAGATCGAATCTATAAGAGAACATTACAAACGTTTCGGATCAAGATTGCCCAAAGAACTTTTAGAAGAGCTAAATCTTTTGGACAAGCGGTTTAGTAGAAATAAATAAATTTCAAAAGATGTCATCAAACTCTTAGAGCTATTTTCATAAATTTACGGTGCTCTTGCTTTGGAGGCATAGGCGCCGTGCGTCAATGGACGCCACGCGTCAATGGACGCTTTGCACCTGTGCAAGCGGCGCATGCTTATCCTGCACGTGCGAGGGCGCACATGCCTCCAGATGAGATGCAATATTTCCGCTCTCATAGAACGTGAAAAATAATTGAAAAATGCAAATTGGAAAAATAAAATTTACAATTTGCAATTTCAAATATAATCGCATTGCAGAAAACGGGACATTTTCGCATTGCTTGTACAGGAGCAATTTTCTGATTGACAATCATTAGGATTATCTCTAATTTAATCTGTTCACTCTTATTAGAGTGATGGTAA
>Ga0100398_1000902_pt1 | contig 26212 bp, 17 predicted proteins | sample CryGeymeta201522_FD_81568 | JGI IMG/M metagenome (GOLD analysis project Ga0100398, IMG submission 81568) | Groundwater microbial communities from Crystal Geyser aquifers in Utah, USA - Crystal Geyser metaG 2015-22 | ecosystem: Environmental > Aquatic > Deep subsurface > Groundwater | place: USA...
AGCTCGGTCCATGGCAGACCGGTAGGCGTTGAACGCCCTGACGGGACGCACTACGAACAGAACGATCCGGCGCACTTCGAAGGCGTTGCCACGGGCGCGCTGCGAACCTGGGCGCGCTGGTAGTGGCGCCGTCAGGCGTATGGGCGCTTCCGAATCCGCGGGCCCATGCCATCCCCGAGGCGCAATGAACAAGGACGCCCTGACGGGACGCACTACGAACGCATCAGGCTCAAGGCATCAGCTTCCGTGCGAATGCATCACGGTCCCTGAAACGCTAAGGCTTTCTCCTAACGATTCGAATTGCGCCCAGTCATAATGGTCAACTCGACAAGTCGCGGTTTGGATTTAGGCGGAGGCGCGGAGCGCGCGGAGGAAACCCCAGAAATCAAGTTCCACGTCCTCCGCGTCTCCACGTGAAGATGAAGCTTTTAAATCTTCACGGGGTGAGAATACCGACCCCGGTTTCGGCAGGACAACCCGGTTCGCTAGCAAAGCAAGGGAGGAACCCGATGGCCAAATTTATCGGAGCATTGGATCTGGGCACCACCAGCAGTCGGTTCATCATCTTCGATCACCAGGGGCGGATCGTCGGTCAAGATCAGATGGAGCACGAACAGATCTTCCCCCAGCCGGGTTGGGTCGAACACGACCCCATGGAAATCTGGCGCAACACCCAGGCGGTGATCAAGGGTGGTCTCAACAAATGCGGATTGAGCGGCACCGATCTGGCCACCGTCGGCATCACCAATCAGCGGGAAACCAGCCTGGTGTGGGACCGCCGCAGCGGCCGGCCGTTCCACCCCGCGATTGTCTGGCAATGCACCCGGACCGAGGAAATTTGCCGGCGGCTGACCGCCGAGTGCGGTCAGGACGGACTGCGGGAAAAGACCGGGCTGCCGATCGCAACCTATTTTTCCGGCCCCAAGCTGCGCTGGATCCTGGACCGGGTGCCGGCGGCGAAAGCGGCGGCCGAATCCGGCGACGCTTTGTTCGGAACCATTGACAGTTGGATCATCTGGTGGCTCACCGGGGGACCCGCCGGCGGCGCTCACGTGACCGATGTGACCAACGCCAGTCGCACCCTGATGATGAACCTGAAAACCCTCGATTGGGACCCGGAAATTCTGGAACTGCTTGGCATTCCGCGGCAAATGCTGCCCCGCATCGTGCCCTCCATCGATCCCGACACCTGGGGCCACACCCTGAAAGACGGTCCCTTTCAGGCCACCGTGCCGGTGGCCGGGGCGCTCGGCGATCAGCAGGCGGCCCTGGTGGGTCAGGCCTGTTTCAGCCCCGGCGAAGCCAAAAACACTTACGGCACCGGCTGCTTCCTGTTGCTCAACACCGGCACCACCCCGGTGGTGTCCCAACGCGGCCTGCTCACCACGCTCGGCTACCAGGTCCGCGGTCAGGCCCCGATCTATTGCCTGGAAGGTTCCATCGCCATCGCCGGGGCCCTGGTCCAGTGGTTCCGAGACAATCTGGGCCTCATCGCCTCGGCTCCGGACATCGAAGACCTGGCCCGGGGTGCTGCCGACAACGGCGGCGCCTACATCGTGCCGGCCTTCGCCGGCCTGTTCGCCCCCTACTGGCGCTCCGAGGCCCGCGGCGCCATCGTCGGCCTCACCCGTTACGTCAACAAGCATCACCTGGCCCGAGCGGTGCTGGAAGCCTGCGCGTTTCAAACCCGAGATATCGTGGAAGCGATGAACGCCGACAGCGGTGTGCCTCTCACCCGACTCAAGGTGGACGGCGGTATGGTGGCAAACGATTTGCTCATGCAGATCCAGGCCGACCTGCTCGAGGTGCCGGTGATCCGCCCGCGGGTGAGCGAAACCACCGCGCTGGGAGCGGCCTATGCGGCCGGGCTGGCGGTCGGCTACTGGTCCGGGTTCGAGGAACTGCAAGCCAACTGGGAGGTGGACCGAACCTGGACGCCGCAACTGCCCGCCGACCAGCGCGCCCGCGGCTATCACTTCTGGCGCAAGGCGGTGCAGCGCACCCTCGACTGGGAAGAACCAGCCCAATAGAAAAACGCCCGAAGGCACCCTCGGGGCCGGCCGGCACCCCACGGCGCGGTCGCGCGGCTTCGCCTGGATCGCCATCGACGATTCTCCCTTTACGGGTCACTCGATCGCGCTTCCGGCTCTCAGGTTTTCGCGCCTTGCCTGGACTGGACCAGTTCCTGCAAGCTGAAGGTGCGAAAACCACCGCTCAGGTTCCTCACCCGAAAGCCCAACTGGAGCAGCATTCGAGCGGCGTAATAGGACCTTTGGCCGACGAAGCAGTAGGCCCAGATTTCGCGGTCTCGAGGCAATTCATCGAGGCGTCCGCGGAGTTGGTGGAGGGGAATATTGACCGCGCCATCGATATGACCGCGTCTGAATTCACCGGGTTCGCGCACGTCCAGAATGAAGGCATCGGTCGCGGCCAGGTCCTCGTGGTGGAGCAGAACCGAATCACCGCGAAGCACATTGGCGGCGATCATCCCGGCCATATTGATCGGGTCCTTGGCCGCGCCGAATTGCGGCGCGTAGCACAGTTCCGCCTCTTCCAGATCGAACACCGTGGCCGCTTTTTGGATGGCCATGGCGATCACATCGATGCGCTTATCGACCCCGTCCTTACCGACCGCCTGGGCGCCCAGAATACGGCCGTCGCGTTTGGAAAAGATGAGTTTGAAGGAGAGCATGGAAGATCCCGGGTAGTAGGACGCGTGATGGCCCGGGTGGAGATAGATCTTTTCGCACTGCAGCGGCCCGTCCCAGAGGCCCTCCCGGCGCAGAAGCTTTTCCCCGGGGCCGGTGGCCGCCAGGGCCATGCCGAAGAGGCCGACAATGGCGGTGCCCTGGACCCCTCGGAAGCGACTGTCGCGGCCCATGATCACGTCGGCGGCGATTCGTCCCTGGCGATTGGCCGGGCCGGCGAGCGGCACCGGGCCGCTCAGTCCGGTGATCGGGCTGAGCACCTCAACGGCGTCACCCACTGCCCAAATATTGGCCACGCTGGTGCGCATTTGGTCATCCACCTGGATCCCGCCCCGGCTTCCGAGCTTGAGGCCGGCGGCTACGGCCAGCTCGACTTCCGGCTTCACCCCTACCGCCAGCACCACCAGGTCGGTCTCGATCGCTGTTCCCGACCCCAGTTGCACCCGCAAACGGTGACCGTCGGCCGGTTCGAACCTGGTGGCCCGGTCGTTTAGAAGCACCCGCGCGCCTTTCCGGCTCACCACGGCCTGGAGCGGTTCCACCATTTCCGGATCGAGGATCGGCATGAGCTGCGACTGCAGTTCCACGATGGTGACGCCGAGACCGCGTTCCACCAGATTTTCGGTCATTTCCAGGCCGATGTAACCGCCGCCCACGATGACCGCCTGGCGGGCTCCGGTTTGCTGAATCCAGTCACGCATTCGCCGACTGTCCGGGATGGTCCGCACGGTGAAGACCCCATCCAGATCCACCCCGGGAATCGGCGGCCGGATCGGTTTGGCCCCCGGCGACAACACCAGGGCATCGTAGGCTTCTTCCGTTTCCGCTCCGGACTGGCGATCGCGCAACTCAATCCGATTGGTTTCGGGGTGGATCGCGGTCACTTCCGTATTGGTGCGCACGGCGATATTGAAGCGGTCCCGGAACAATTCGGGGGTCGCCACCAGCAGGTGTTTTTCCTCTTTGATCACATCGCCCACATAATAAGGCAGCCCGCAGTTGGCGAATGAAGCGTAAGGGCCCCGCTCGAACACGATGATTTCCGCCGCTTCCGACAACCGCCGCAACCGGGCGGCGCAGGACGCCCCCCCGGCGACTCCGCCGACAATCAACACGCGCATCTTGGTTAGCCTCCTCAACTGGGGTCGGGATTGGTTCGATCTCCGCCACGGCCTGCGCCGTTCATTCGGCGGCGGCCCCGGGCCGGGCCGTCGGGACGCTCACCGAGCGGAACCCCGGCAACGGCCGGCGACTCGGGTCCGCGGCGCCATCACCGTCCACTATAACGCCCGCCGCCCCAAGAGACCAACGGATAAGTCCGAAGCGCCCCAGGGAATGCGAGCAAATTTTCTTTGTTTTCATCAAATCACAATTTCCCTATAGTGGATTCCTCAAGCGACAGTGGTTCGAACATGCCTTTGCGCACACGAGAAGGCCGTTGCGACGACTGTTCCCACCGGGTTGAAGGAAGAAGGAGGGGCCATGGGAAGCGACAATGAAATCCAACTGGCGGTGAAAGCACTCAAGATTGGCGGTAAGATCCGCGACCTGAGGCAGCAGTATAAATACACGCTACAAGACCTGGCGGCGAAAACCGGCTTTTCCAAGCCGTTTCTATCGCAGATCGAAAACGACCACGTGGTGCCCCCGATCGCCACGCTGCTCAAGCTGGCCCGAGCGCTCAAGGTCGGCCTGGCGTATTTCTTTCAAGATCAGACCAGCGATGAAAAGATTTCCATCACCCGGTCCTGGGAGCGGGTTCGGGTCGAACGGCGGCCGCATCATGCCAAGGGGGAAGTGGATTACATCTACGAATCGCTGGAAATGCGCAAGGCCAGCAAGCACATGGAACCGTTTCTGGTGGAATTCCGACCGATGCCCGCCGACCAGATGGCCTTCGTCAGCCACGAGGGCGAGGAGTTCCTGTATCTGCTGGAGGGACGGGTGGAATTTCGCAGTGTCGATCGGATCGACGTATTGGAAGCCGGCGACAGCATCTACTTCGATTCCGATATCAGTCACGGCTTCCGCCGCCTGGGAGAGTTGCCCGCGAAAGCGGTCGCGGTGGTGTTGATGCCGTCTTGATTGAATGGCCGACAGATGCTTTCATTTTCCCCGGCAAATGTGCTACAAGCGATTTGTTTCGCCTAGAGAAAAGAAGTCGCTGGGCTCGTTTCGGCGACCGTAGCCGCGGCTGATTCAGGCAATGGGGCAAGCCGTCAAGGTTTTCGGCGGCAGCGTCGGGGTTTGCCTGAGGCCGCGAGCCTGTTGTCGCGCCTGTATGTCGGGAGCCGCCGTCCGTGACTGACTACCAGAAGGCTGTCGATTACCTCTACAGCCTGCAAAAATTCGGGATCAAGTTCGGTCTCAACCAGACCGAAAATCTGCTCGCCCAGCTGGGCCATCCGCAGCGCCGCCTGCGCTGCATCCATGTGGCCGGCACCAACGGCAAGGGTTCCACCGCCGCGATGCTGGCCGCCATGCTCAAGGCCCACGGTTTGAAGGTGGGCCTCTACACCTCGCCGCATCTGGTGCGGTTCACGGAACGGTTTATGATCGACGGCCGGGAGGTCGGCGAGCACCGGATCCTGGATATCTTCGATCGGATAACGAAATTCATGGACCCGGCCGAGCCGCCGACTTTCTTCGAGGTGGTGACCGCCATGGCTTTGGCCTGTTTCGCTGAAGAAGACCTGGACTGGTCGATCATCGAGGTCGGGATGGGCGGCCGCCTGGATGCCACCAACGTGATCCGGCCGGAACTCAGCATCATCACCAATGTGGCCCTGGAGCATCAGGAGTATCTCGGCTACACCATCGCCGCCATCGCCCGGGAAAAAGCCGGGATCATTAAGAACGGCGTTCCGGTGGTGACCGGGGCCCGGCAGCCGGCGGTGCAGAGCGTGCTGAAGACCACCTGCGCGGCAAGGAAGGCGGACCTGTACCGACTCGGCAAGCACTTCAAGGTTCGGCGCAACAGCGACGGCAGCTTCCAGTACCATGGGCTGGGGCTGCATCTGCCCCACCTGGAACTCAGTCTGCGCGGCGAACACCAGCACGGTAACGCCGCGCTGGCCTTGTGCGGCCTCGAGGTGCTGCAGCAACGGGGCGCACTCAAACTCAAACAGACCGCGGTCACCACCGCACTGCCGCGGACCACCTGGCCGGCGCGTCTGGAAACGCTGGAACGGAACCCGATGGTGCTGCTGGACGGCGCCCACAATGCGCACGGGGCGGAAGCCCTGCGCATCGCCCTCAAGCAAGATCTGACCTATGATAAGTTGCATCTGGTGCTGGGGATCATGAGCGATAAGGACATCCGTGGGATGTTCCGGCGCTTGCTGCCGCTGGCGGAGACGGTGATCCTGACCCACCCCGCCTACCCCCGCGCCGCCGATCCGGAAACGCTGCGACCGCTGGCGCGCCCTTACCACACCAGGGTCTATGTGATCCAGGACCCGGCGGCGGCGATCGCCCAGGCCAAATCCCTGGCCGAACCCAATGACCTCGTCTGCATCGCCGGTAGTCTCTACTTCGCCGGCGAAGTCAAGAGACTGTATGGAGAGGCCGAGCCGGCATCCAATTAGCGACCGGCGGTCGGGGTCTCGGCGGAGATCCCGGCCGCGGCACCCCTGGCAGCGGGTGCTCGGGGCGGCATTGCTCTGCCTGGGGCTGCTTGGCGCCTGGGGACCGCCGGCCGCGGCCCAGTTCTCATCGCCACTCACCGGCGCCACCAGCCGCGGCAACATCCTGGAAGCCGACGGCCGCCCCTGGTCGCTCAAAGCCGAGGAAGTCCGCTACGACCACCAGAACGAAATTTACGAAGCCCACGGCAATGTCCGGATTTTTTCCGGCGATCGCAGCCTGGAAGCCCAGCACGCGCGCCTCGAGGTCCGCACTCAGCAGGTGGATCTCACCGGGGCCGTGCTGATCCGTTACGGTCGCGACTGGCTCAAGGGTGAACATGTGATCTGGCACCTGGATACCGAAACCGGCTGGGTGGACGGCGGGACCGCCTATTTTTCCGATAGCGGCTTTTATCTCAGCGCCAGGGAACTGCGTAAGATCGGAGCGAAAATCTTCCTGATCCAGGAAGGCCAGGTCACCAGTTGCGATCCGAACTCACCGGACTGGTCGATCCGCTATCGGGACGCTAAAATCGATCTGGATGGGGTCGGCACCTCCACGCACAGCCGCTTTTATGTGGGTGAAGTGCCGATCCTGTATTTTCCCTGGCTGGCCTTTCCGGCCAACCGCGACCGCCAGTCCGGGCTGCTTCTGCCCAGCACCGGTATCTCCGGATTGAACGGCTTCGAATACGAGCAGCCTTACTTCTGGGCCATCCGCCAGGACATGGACCTGACTTTTTCCGCCCGTTACCTGGCTAAGCGCGGGGTTATGGGCGGGGCCGAATACCGGATCAACCACGCCGTGTTGGGAGAAGGGATGTGGTTGTTCCACTACCTGGACGATCAGGCCGACGAACAGTATCTGGCCGATGAGGGCTACCCGTATCAACGGACCAGCCGCTACTGGGTCCGCGGCCGGCATGATTTTCAGCTGCCCTACCAGATCAAGGGCACCGTCGATGTGGATCTGCTGAGCGACCAGAATTTCCTCAAGGAATTCGAAGATGGGTCGGCTTCCTACGATTACACCAACCACTTGTTCCGGAGCTTTTCCAACCGCGATATCTTGAACGACAAGACCATCACCACCCGGGAAAACAGCCTCTATCTCCGGCGCGCCACGGAAAACACCCTGACCGGCATGGATACCCGTTATTACGACAACCTCGATAGGTCCCAGGATGAAACCACCCTGCAGCAACTGCCCATGCTGTTTTTCGATGTTTCCCCCGTCTGGTTCGAACAGGTCCCCATGTACTATTCACTGCAAAGTTCCACGGTGAACTACACCCGGCGCGAGGGCGATGCCGCTTTCCGGGCCGATCTCAGCCCGCGTTTTTATTATCCGCTGCATGTGAGCAACTACCTGGATCTGGAACCTTCGGTCGGGGTTCAGGCCACGGGATATCAGGTGGACTGGCAGACCGCCGATAAGGATGCCCAGCAAAGTCGGTTCTTATCCGACTTGAGGCTGGATCTGAGCAGTCGGCTAAACCGCATCTTCGATGTTAAATTTTGGGATTACGCGGCCTTCCAGCACGCTTTCCGACCGGAACTGGTGTACCGCTATGTGCCCGAAGTCGATCAGGACGATCTCCCCCAATTCGACGAATTCGACTGGATTTCCAAGGAAAACAGCATCCGCTACGGCTTTTCCACCTTCCTTACCGGCAAGAAACTCAGCGCCCTGGACGATCAGCCCACCACCATGTACCACGAAATGGCCCAGCTTCAGGTGTACCAGACCTATCAACTGGAATCCACCGTCTGGCACGTATCCAATGAAGACTTCAGTGAGGTCCCGGAGGATTCCGACCACCGGCTGTCGGATCTCAACATGAAACTGGACCTGACTCCAGGCCGCTACCTCACCCTGTCCTACGATGTCGGTGTGTCTCCCTACCAGGACACCCTGAGCAGCCAGAACTTGAGTATGCTCCTGAACAGTACCGGCGGCCACTGGGCGCAGGTGAATTACCGCTACCTCGACAACACCGAGGTGGACGAATTGATCACTCGCTTCCGGGTGCGGTTGCGCTCCAATATCTACTTCGACGTTTATCACGACTATTCGTTCGATAAGCAGGAACTGTTCCGCCAAGCTTACGGGCTCACCTACACCAAGGGCTGCTGGGGACTCCAACTGGCTTATCGGGAACAAGGCGAAAAGCAGTGGGTGACCCTGGCGTTCAATCTGCGGGGATTGGGCCACGTTGGCGGCGATTTTTGGTATTGATCTTGAGCCCGCACTGAAAAGGATCGACCGATGGAACCCATTCGACTCGGCGTGAGCACCTGCCTGTTGGGCGAACCGGTGCGCTTCGATGGTGGCCACAAATTGGATCGCTTTGTCCGCGACACCCTGGGCCGGTATGTGGAATTCGTGCCGGTGTGCCCCGAAGTCGAATGCGGCCTGTCGATCCCCCGGGAAGCCATGCATCTTAGCGGTGACCCTGATGCCCCGCGACTGGTCACCGTACGCACCGGCAAGGACCTGACCGACCAGATGCGGTCCTGGGCCGCGGGGCGGGTCGGGGAACTGGAAGGCGAACAACTCTGCGGCTTCATTTTCAAGAGCAATTCCCCCAGCAGCGGCATGGAACGGGTGAAACTCCACGATGCCAATCACATTCCATCGCCGCGAGGGGTGGGCCTGTTCGCCCGCGCCTTCATGGACCATTTCCCGCTGCTTCCGGTGGAAGACGACGGCCGCCTGCATGATGCCGGACTGCGCGAAAATTTCATCGAACGGATCTTCATCTTCAAGCGCTGGCGGGAAATGCTCGAGGAACCCCGGAAGCTCAAGCATCTGGTGGAGTTCCACAGCCGCCACAAGCTGCTGGTGATGGCGCACAGTCCGAAAATTTTGCGCGACCTGGGAAAACTGGTGGCCCATGCCCAGGAGTTGGATGCTTCCCAACTCTACGCCGATTATCTGAAGCTCCTCATGGAAGCTCTAAAACTGAAGCGCACGGTGAAAAAAAACAGCAACGTGCTGCAACACATGATGGGCTACTTCAAAAAGGTTCTCACCCCGGACGAAAAGCAGGAACTGCTCGAGGTGATCGGCACCTACCAAAACGGCCATGTGCCCCTGATCGTTCCCATCACCTTGATCAACCACTATGGGCGCAAATATCGGGAACCCTATCTGAGCGTGCAGTTCTTTCTCAATCCGCACCCAATCGAACTGCAGCTCTTGAATCACGTCTAGAAGGCGGTTCGAGGACGCCTTTGGGTTTTATTGAAACACTCAGACCGACGCGATCATTCCCATCGCGTCGGTCTTCTCAGCGCGGTCGCTCCCTTATCGCCGGGCGCCTCAGGCTGCGGCGGCGACTTCGTCCTCGACGATGCTCTCGCGCAGCGCCATCAGGTTATGCACCGGCACCGGCATGCAGGTGTCGCGTTCGGGATTGTACATGCAGCGGTAGGACAGGCCGCCATTACCCTGCTCCTGCATGGCCCGCCAGCCGCCCTCGAGGTACGGGCACGAATCATTGAAGCAAATGTACATGAATTCGTTGTCCCATTGGGTGAAGGGACTCTGGGGCACCATCCATTTCTTCATCTTCTCGCCGCAGTGGGGACAACGCAGGGAACTCTTGATTTCCGCCCGATGCCGTTCGAATTCCTCTTGCCCAGTAGGTCCTTCAGTTGAATCAACCACGACCCTGGGCCGCTCCGGCCGGCTCGGGTCCCGCCCCGGCTTTTCAGCGTACATCAGATAAACGGGATCGCTCGGCAGACCGGTATGAGCGTATTTGTCATCGCGCGGCCGCGGCTTGCCGATGGATTCGGCACTCGCCGGAGCGAGGAAGCCCCCGGACTGCTCAAAGAACCGGTGCACTAGTCGGACCCGCTCGACCTCGGTCGCTTGGCTCCACACTTTCACCGCCTTCCGCGGGAACATGCGGTTGGAAAAGAACACCAGATGCACCCCGCCGGGTTTTAGGACCCGCACCACGTCAGCAAAGACTTCCAGCGGCCGGGTCAGATAGTCGACCGAAACCACATTGAGCACCACATCGAAGCGATCGTCCGCAAAGGGCAACCGGGGCTCCCGGTTGAGGTCGTGCAACACCCGTTCGGTGAGGCGCGGATTGTGCGCCAGTTCGTTGGCGTTGAGCCCGAGGCCGACCACTTCCGCCGGGTCCAGATCCGCCGGCAGGTGCGAATCCCAACTGGCCATGAGATCCAGGATCCGTGGGTGCTCCTCGATCACCAGTCGCCCGATCCAATCGGTTACGGTGCCGAGCGCCGTCGCATCCAGATGGTTCACCATCCGATCGCGACCGTAAAAGGCGGCATCGTCGGTTTCGTCCGGCCGCGAAAACGCGTCCGGTTCGCGCAGTGCGGCGTCAATCAGAACTTCTTTCTTTACTCCCTGCATGATCGTTCTCCTTCACCTGACTCTCCGGACGAGCGGCGTCTGCTCGAACCGGACCGATGAAATGCCGGGCCTGTCGGGGTCCTGAGCATTGGTCAACTGCTGGGTGCAATACAAGCACGCGCGGCAGCGACCACAACCGGAAAAAATCACCGGCAAAACATCAGGATCAACCTGTGGTGGGAATCAAGGGTTTTCTTCTTGGAAGACCCCGGCGGGCACGCTATAATGCAATCAGTAAACGCATCGATGACATCAACAAGCGTCTGGGAGACCAACGCACGTATCGATGCGGTACGTGACGAAGTGGCGAGGCGTATCGACGACACCAAGAAACGCCAGGACTCACACAACGAACACATGGATCGGTTTTACAACGTGGTGGTGCGCCGGGAAGGGCATGCGCAACCGACGCGGCACGTTAAGACCGTGGATCGCGAGGTGGCGGAACTCAAGCGGAAGATCGCGGCCTAGGGAGAAGCGGTCCCGTTCATGGAACATGGACGTCCATGTCGCCTTTTCTTTCCACGCCTGAACATTCTCGGCACCTCCAGAAGGAGCCCCAATGCATCTACGTAAACGAATTCTGGTTACGGGCGGCGCTGGTTTTCTCGGTTCTCACCTGTGCGAACGCTTGCTTGAACTGGACCACGACGTGCTTTCGGTCGACAACTTCTACACGGGCAGCAAGCGTAACATAGTACATTTGTTAAGTAATCCCTACTTCGAAATGATGCGCCACGACATCACTTTCCCGCTGTTTGTCGAAGTGGATGAGATTTACAATTTAGCTTGCCCGGCATCGCCGATCCATTATCAGAACGATCCGGTACAAACCACCAAGGTCTGCGTGCATGGTTCCATCAATATGTTGGGCCTTGCCAAGCGCATCCAAGCGCGGATCCTACAAGCGTCCACCTCCGAAGTGTACGGGGACCCGGACCGTCACCCGCAGGACGAAAGCTACCGCGGCAACGTTAATCCCATCGGGCCCCGTGCCTGTTACGATGAAGGCAAACGCTGCGCGGAAACGCTCTTTTTCGATTATCATCGACAGCACCGGTTGCCGATTAAAGTGGCGCGGATCTTCAACACCTATGGTCCGAAAATGCACCCCAATGACGGCCGCGTGGTGTCGAATTTTATCCTTCAGGCCTTGACCAACCGCCCCATCACGGTTTTTGGAAACGGCAGTCAGACCCGCTCGTTTTGTTATGTGAGCGATCTGATCGATGGTTTGATTCGCCTGATGACAAGTCCCGAAGCCGTGACCGGGCCCATCAATCTGGGCAATCCGACCGAGTTCACCATCCTGGAATTGGCCGAACGAATCATCGACCTGACCCACAGCCGTTCGGAAATTCGCTTTGCCCCACTTCCCACCGACGACCCGGTGCGCCGCCGTCCGGACATCACCCTCGCCGCCTCGGTGCTGGATTGGCACCCACGGGTTCCGATCGAAACCGGACTGGGCCTGACCATCGCCTATTTCGAGCAGCTCCTCGGCGAAGGCCGAGTTTCCTCCGCGGCCCCCTAATGCCACGCTCGATTCCCCAGCCATGCTCTGATTGGCGAGCACAAGACCGGCAAGGTCCGTGCGCCCGGCTGCAAACCCAAGTCATTTTTGCCTTGTGATCATTGATGTGACTCTTGACCCGCCCACCTATTTCTCCGCCCCTTGCGAGAGGGCTGTAAATATATCGGTTAAGGGTAAGAAGTTTCGTTTCGTGTGCGTTCTTTCCCGGGAGCGCGGGCATCTTGCCCGCTTTTGGTAATGAAACATCTGATCCTAAACCAGTATCTCCACAAGTCCCGAACCGGTGCTTCGTCAAGGAATCCTCTTGACCTGTCGGTCCTGCCTGAAGCGTTTCAAGCAGCGGCGGCTGCAAAGGCCAGTGACAAGGATTGATATTATCGATATGATAAACATGAAAACAAGGACTTAGGCGATTTATTGTTCAACGCCTTGCCTCTGACCGGTTCCATGCGCGGGCTGAAAAGGACGTTGCGGATGCGGAGATGGTTCCCGGTTCTGGCTCTGATGGTGGTTCTCGGCGCCGGTGGCTCATGGTGGCTCGGGTCTTCCCGAACCCAATTGCCCGAGGGCTTGGAAAGGCATGCCGGTACGCTGGCCGGCCCGCCGGCCGAGTCCGGCGATCATCAAGCAGCCGTTCCGGTTCCCGCGCCCGCCTCTGCGTTGTCCGATGGTCAAGGCGGCACCGACCGAGCTCCGGGACCTCCGCCGGCCTCCAGCATCTGGCGGGAACCGCTGACCGGGATGGAATTCGTCTGGGTGACCGGGGGCTGCTTTTGGATGGGCGGCGCCACGGCGGAAACCCGGTGGGACAAGGACGAAATCCCGCGCCACAAGGTCTGTCTGGATGGATTCTGGCTGGGGCGGTTTGAGGTGACCCGCGGACAGTTTCGAATCTTTCTGGACCGCGGCGGCTATGTGACCGACGCCGAACGGGAGGGTTATGCCTGGGCTTACGCCGGAAAATGGGAACAGAAGCCGGGTTTTTCCTGGCGCCATCCCGGTTTTGCCCAGGACGAAAACCATCCGGTGGTCAATGTGTCCTGGCACGATGCCAAGGCCATGGCCGCTTGGCTCGAGGCCGAAAGCCGGCGGCCGGTTGCCCTCCCCACCGAGGCCCAATGGGAATACGCCTGCCGGGCCGGGACCGAGGGCGTGCGGTTTTGGGGCGATCCGCCGGATTCGGCCTGTGCCTTTGCCAACGTGGCCGACCGCACGGCCGCCCGGGAATTTCCCGCCTGGATTGTCCACTCCTGTGCCGACGGTGCGGTGTTTACCGCGGCGGTCGGCAGTTATACCGCCAATCCCTGGGGCTTTCATGATATGCTGGGAAATGTTTGGGAATGGTGCGAAGATGTTTACCAGGCGGATGCCTACGCCCACCATGCACTCAACAATCCGCTGATGGTCAAGGGCGGCCGGGAGCGGGTGGTGCGTGGAGGCAGCTGGTACAGTCGGCCCGAATCGGTCCGCTGCGCGGATCGCGACCGACTGCGTGAGCCCTCTCGCAGGAGTCATGACCAGGGGTTTCGTTTGGCCATCGAACGGTGAGGTACGAGGTGTGAAATGTTTCGAATCTGCTGTTCGAGGGGAGCTGTTCGTCCGGCGCGGGCGGGCACCGGAAGCTGGAGGTCGGTAGCCGGGCTGCTGCTGATCGCTGCTCTGCTCGGTTCCTGCGCGGTCAATCCGGTGACCCATGAGAGCCAGCTTTCACTCCTGAGCGAAAGCCAGGAAGTGCGGATGGGGGGTGAACTCTATCCGCTTTACACCCAGATGTCCGAAGGTCTGCTGCAAGACGACCTGCTCCAGCGTTATGTCCAAAGCGTCGGTCGTCGCCTGGCCGCGGTCGGCCACCGGCCGGAAATGCCTTACGAATTCAACGTGGTCAACAGTTCGGAATTGAACGCCTATGCGCTTCCCGGCGGCAAGATATCGATCACCCGGGGCCTTGTTTCGAGGATGCAAAACGAAGCGCAGCTGGCCTCGGTGCTCGCCCATGAAATCGGTCATGTGGCGGCGTTGCACCCTTCGGCCGGCTACACCCGGCAGGTGCTCGCCCAAGTGATCACCACGGCCGGGCTCGCGGCCCTGCAGGCGGCCAACATCCAGGGAGCCGATCTGATCGCCCAGGGCGGTCAACTGGTGACCAATCTCACGCTGATGAAATACAGTCGCGATCAGGAGCGGGAAGCGGACGAGCTGGGCATGGAGTACATGGTCAAGGCCGGCTACAGTCCGCAGGGTTTCGTCCAGGCCATGCAACTGCTGATGGACGAAAAACGCCAGCGCCCGGGGGCCCTGGAGGCCTTCATGAGCAGCCACCCGCTCACCGATGAACGCGTGGCGACCGCGTCCCAGCGGGCGGCCCAGTACAGTCCGGCCCAGCGCGCGCCGGCCCTGTTGAAGCAGGGGCCCTTCGAGCAATCGACCCGGCAGCTCAAACAGGTGAAGCCCGCCTACCAGCAGATGGACCAGGCCCGAAAGCAGCTTTCCGAGAAAAATTACCCGGCGGCGGTGGGGATGCTGCGAAACGCCACCGCTCAGGCCCCCAAGGAAGCGCTGATCTGGACCTTCCTGAGTGCGGCGGAAACCGGTGCCGGGCAGAAGCGGCCGGCTTTGGAAGCGGCGGAAACCGCCGTGCGGCTCTACCCCGATCTGTTCCGGGCGCGTTACACGGCGGGAATCGTGGCTTTTCAAAACGAACTTTACGATCAGAGCCTCGGACACTTGCAGACGGCCAACCGGCTGGTGCCCGGACAACCTCAGGTCATTTTCCATGCGGGGCGCGATTACGAAGCAACGGGCCACCGAGATCAGGCGGCCCGGGCCTACTACCAGGTACTGCAAAAGGTGCAACAGGGGTCGATGGCGGCTTACTGCCGGGAGCGCCTGGTCCAGTGGGGCTATCTCAACCCGCGCCGACCCCGCCGCGCCTATTGATCGCCGCCGACCCTCGGGGGGCGAGCCGGAGGGTGAAAACGCACGGCGACAACACCGTCGGCCGCGGGTCGATAGCCGTGGGTCAGGGTGCGCGCGGCGCTCCCTGACATCCGTGGAGACGCCGCGGCGGCAAGATCGTCAGGTAGCTCCCGTTGGTCGCAACCTGACCTACCGCTCGGAAACGAGGATGGAAAATGGGATTTGCACTGCCGCGCTATCACCCTCCGGATTTTTCGGTGCCGGCCCTGGTTCGGGCTCCGCTGGTGACGTTCACGCCGGTACGGCAGGCCGGAGTGGCACCGGAAAACTATCACGCCACCTCGGTTTTTCCTGAATATTTCAAGCTTGGCCAAGGAGATTGGCGGCTGCTGCGCGAGTCGCGAATGGACTGCGTGGTGGTGCTCACCCACGAAGGCGATCTGGCCGTCACCGAATTCCGCCGCCTTCAGGTGGGTGATCGGGTGGCTTGCGGCCGCGGCGAAAACGCCGAAGACGGTATTTGGGTCCATCCGGAGGGGTTCGAGTGGCCCCGCCGGAGCGTGGAGAAATTCGCGTTTCGAACGCGGATCACCCGTGAGACTTCTTTTTCCATCGACTACGACGAACTCCACGATCTGCTCGAACATGAACGCGAGCACGGCTTCATTCTCTGGGTCCTGGGCCCGGCCGTGACCTTCGACCACGACGCCCGCGGCGCCTTTTCCCAGCTCGTGGAAAGGGGCTTCGTTCAGGCGCTTCTTGCCGGCAACGCCCTGGCGGTGCACGATATCGAAGCCGCCCTGTTCCAGACCGCTCTCGGGCAAGAAATCTACACCAAGAGGGCGGCCGCCTTGGGCCACTACAAACATCTGGATGCCATCAATCGCATCCGCGCCCTCGGCTCGATCGCCCGCGGGCTCGACCAGGGGCTGATCCGGGACGGCATCATGGACGCCGTGTTGCGCCGCCGGGTGCCGTTTGTGCTGGCCGGATCGATCCGCGACGATGGACCGCTGCCGGAGGTCATCGCCGACGTCTACCAGGCTCAGGACCGAATGCGCGCGTTGACGCGCCGGGCCACCACCGTGATCGCCATGGCCACCCAGCTCCACGCCATCGCCGTCGGCAACATGGTGCCATCGTATGCGGTGACGGCCGAGGAGACGGTCCGGCCGGTGTATTTTTATTCAGTCGATATGTCGGAATTCGCGGTGAACAAGCTGGCCAATCGCGGTTCCGTCACTGCCCGCTCGATTCTCACCAACGTTCAGGATTTCGTGGTGACCGTGGAACGCGGTCTGCGCAAGCGGGAGACTGGCTGCCGATGAGCGCCACGAGCATCGGTCGAATGGCATCCGACAACCACCAATTTGGATGAAATCGTCCATGACCAAATGCGGGCAGGATGCCCGCGCTCCCAGGCAAGGGCCCAAGCGAAATGAAGGATTTCATCCGCAACGAGCATAGCTTCCGTCGGCATCGCTCTAACCCTCTCTCCGACCAATCCGCCGGGCGATCAGACCCCGGTTTCAGCCGCTCGGATCAGGCGCAATCCAGCACGATCCGTCCGGAGGCGTCGAGTTCCAGTTCGCTGATGCCCGGATAGCGGGACTCCAGTTCGCCGATCACCGATGACTGCCGGGCCACGGTCTGTTTGAGGGCGACGACCTGGACCAGGAGCTTCCGGTACTCCAGGGCCTGGCGGATGGTCACCGCCAGTTCCACCTCACTCACCGGCTTGGTCATGAAACGGTAAATCCGACCCTCATTGATGGCCTTGACCGCCACGTCGAGCGAAGCGTGACCGGTGAGCATGATGCGAATGGTTTCCGGGTAGCGAACGGCGATTTCAGCGAGCAATTCGGAACCGCTCATGCTCGGCATCTTTTCGTCGGAAACCACCACCTCCATGGGTTGTTCGCTCAACAACTGGAGTGCTTCATACGCCGAACCGGCCCCCCAAATTTCAAAGGGTTCTTTCCTCAGGGCCCGTTTCAGGGCCGCCAGCACCCGCGGCTCATCGTCCACCATGAGAATCTTCGAAGGCATCTCGGTTCCTCCCGTGCGTTACTTCGGAGCAAATCCCCTGCTCGGTCGAATCAAACTCGCCCGCGCGCCGCCGAATGCGGAATCATTTCTGCGGCACCAGCACCGTAATCGGTTCACGCACGCCGTGGGTGCGGGCAAAACTTTCCAGCCGGCGGATGAAGGGCTCGGTTACCCTGGCACCGCGTTTGACCAGCAGTCGCCCATCGGTGGTGTGGATATCTTCGCCCACCAACATGCCCTCGGTCAGGCCGGCGAGACCGACCTGCTCCTGGCTGAAGGCGATTTCGGTGGCGACCGCCTGCTCGAGTGCCGCCAGCACTTCCGGGTCATACCAGCCGGTTCGTCGGTGCAACTCGGCCAGGGCGTCCGCTTTTGAGGTCCCACTCACCTCGAGCGCTTCAAAATCGAGCGCGGCTTTGAGGATCCTCGAGCCAAGCGGGATCTCCGCGCCGCCGATCTGGTTGCTGCCGACCCCGTAGCCGTCGAAGTGCGCTTCCTGATGGGCGATGGTTCGGGCGATCTCGTCCATGCGCGGGATTTTTTGCAGTAGATCGGAAGCGACAAAAGGGTGCATGGCGAAAACCTGTTGTTCTTCGGTGCTGAGTGCCTCCCCCTGGTAGACCTTCTTCAGGGTTTCTTCGGGCAGGGTGATGCAGCCGAGCTGGGACAGTCGAGCGGCGGTTTCCAACTGCCAGAGTTCGTTCAGCCCCAGTTGCCTGGCGATCATGGTGGTGTGGGCTGCCACCCGCAGCGCCCGCTCGAAGGCTTCCGGATTGAGCAGCGCCAGCACTTCGCTGAGCACCTTGATACAGCCGTTGAGGGTCTGTTCCAGCAGTTCGCGCTCCGCCATGATCAGTTGGTATTGCTTGACTCCGGCCGCCAGGGCCTGGGCCAACTGTTCGGGGCTGCAAGGCTTGGTCATGAAGCGGAAGATGTTGCCGGAATTGATCGCTTCAATGGCCGCATCGAAATCGGCATAGCCGGTGAGCATCATCCGCACCGTATCCGGCGCCGATTGCCTGGCGCGCACCAGGAACTGGATCCCATCCATGACCGGCATCCGAAAGTCAGACACGATCACCGCATAAGGTGTGGCCGTAGCCAGCTTAGCCAGCCCCTCGGCGGCGCTCGGCGCGGTGTCGATCTTGAACAGCTTGCGCAACTGGCGCTTATAGCTGTCGAGGATGTTGGGGTCGTCATCGACAAAGAGCACGTTTCGGTTCATTTATTGGGACCCTTCCAGAGCGCCGCGGCATTGCACCCGCCAGCCGTCCAGATGATCGGTCAGTTTGAGCCGGGCCAGGTAGTCTGGGTCGATCCTTACGGACGGCGGTCCGTCGTGACCTTGGGCGGCTTCGGCCAGCAGGGCGTCGGCCCCATGGACGGCGGTCAGGGCATGGAAATCTTCACCCGCGAAATGCGCCGGCTGGTGATGAAAGGCAATGGCCGCAACGATCTGGTCCGGCAGTCCCCATAACCCCATGAGATAAGCACCCACTTCCGCATGGGAGGCGCCGAACACCTGCTGCTCCGCCTGCCATAGTGGGAGCACACCGGATTCGGCAGCTTCCAGGGCCTGCCGATAAAGGTCCGGAGCGTTGGCCACCAGGACCAGCTTGCCGGTATCATGCAGGAGGCCGGCCAGAAACGCGTCTTCCACCAGTTGCTTGGTCTCGGTTTCGCACCGGGCGATGGTTCGAGCAAGATCGGCGGTTTCAATGCAATGCCCCCAAAGGCGTTCGATGGAGAAGGTCTTGACCTGAAAAGCATTGAACTGGGAAAAAATCCCAATCGCCAGAACCAGCGACCGAATCGTGTCCAGGCCGAGAAAATTGACCGCCTGGGCCGGATCGGAAACCCGCCGCCGCAGACCGAAAAAAGCGGAATTGACCACTTGCAGGATCTTGGCGGTCATGGCCGGATCGCTGGCCACGATCTCCCCGATCCGCTGGACCGAGGCGTCGGGGGACTGCAATTCGGTCATGATTTGACTATACAGGGTGGGCAGGCTGGGCAGCGTGTCCATTCCAGCCACCGCCGCCTGCAGCGCGTTGTTGTTGAGCAGATCACAGACGGCGCAGGCGCGGGCCACCGTGGCCTTGAGGGCTTCCGCCTCGCACGGCTTGGCCAGATATTGATGGGCGATCTTGACCGAGCGCAGGGTGAGGCTTTCATCGGCATGGCCGGAGAGAATGATCCGTGCCACCCCGGGGAACCGGTCCTTCACCTGGCCCAGAAAGGTGACCCCGTCCATGGCCGGCATGCGCACGTCGGAGACGACCACGTCCACCGGCCGCGTACTCAAGAGCTGCAAGGCCTTGTGAGGATTGTCCTCAAACACCATGTCCCAGTCTTTGCGCATATGCCGGAGCATGCGCTGCAAGCCTTCCAGAATCCGCGCTTCATCGTCCAGAAACAGCACCGTTTTTTTCATTTCACCGCCTGGCATGTTGCTGCCGGCACTGTTACCGGCAGCCGGATGATAAAGGTCGTTCCCGCGCCCACTTCCGATTCCACCGCAAGCGTGCCCTGGTGCTTGTTCACCACCACGTCGTGAGCGATGGCCAGGCCCTGGCCGGTGCCCTTGCCGACTTCCTTGGTGGTGAAAAACGGGTCGAACACCCGGTGCCTGATCGCCTTCGGAATACCGCAGCCGCTATCGCTGATCCGGATCTCACACCAGTCATCCACCGGTCGGGTGGCGATGGTGACGGTCCCCCTGGCGCCCTCCCGGCCGGCGATCGCATCACCGATGGCATGAGCGGCATTGACGATGATGTTCAAGAACACCTGGTTCAATTCGCTGGCCAGACACGGCACCAGACCCAGGTTCGGATCCAGGTCGGTGTGCAGCTCGGCCACGTACTTCCATTCGTTGCGCGAAACGGTGATGGTGCTTTCGATCGCCTTGTTGATGTCGACCAGTTTCTTCTCATCCGTTCCGGGATGAGAAAATTCCTTCATGGCCAGAACGATCTTCGCCACCCGTTCCACCCCGTCGATGCTCTGCGCGATCGCCTTGGGGATTTCTTCCCGGAGGTATTCCAGGTCGATAGTGTCGCGCAGTTCGGCGATCGTTTGCACCAGGGCAGCGGTGTCGGCACAGGGTGCGACCGCCTCCGCCAGGCCTTGATAAGTTTCGATCAGATCGAACAAATCTTGAAAAGAATCCTTGAGAAACCGGATGTTGTCCCCCACGTATTGGGTCGGGGTATTGATTTCGTGAGCGATGCCCGCCGCCAGTTGGCCGATCGATTCCAGCTTCTGGGCCTGACCCAGTTGGCTTTCCAGCAGCTTGCGTTCGGTGATGTCGGCGGCCATCAGCAGGATATCGTCACCCTCGCTCGAGTCGGTATCGATTGGGTTGAGGGTGATGCCAAGAAATCCCTGCCGACCGTCAGCGCGGGTGAAGCGAACATCATCGATGCGCACGGGAGCACGCCGGCGCCGGCAACGGGCAATTTCCTTGGCGATGCCCGACCAGTTCCAGGGGATGCCACATTCCCCCAACGGCTGGTTCAAGACCGCCGCCGCGGCCAGGCCGAAGACCTTTTCCGCCACCTGGTTCCAGCGCTTGATCCGATTAGCGCCATCGATCCCGATGAGGATGCTGGAGATGGCATCGAGCAGCAGTTGAACTTCTTCGCGGGCCGACCGGAGTTGCTCCTGCGCCTGTTTCTGCTCGGTCACGTCGAGCGCGACGCCGTGGATATAGGTCACCCGACCGTTGGCATCATAGAGTGGCTGCCCACGATCCTGAATCCACACGATGCGGCCGTCCCGGTGGCGGATGCGGTATTCGCGCAGATAATGGCTGTGGGCCTTCACCGCCACCAGGGTATCCCGGCGCGCCTGGTCAAAGTCCTCGGCGAGCACGAGATCCGACCACTTGAGCCGGCGCGAATCGAAATCTTGTTTGCCGTAGCCGGTCACGTCCTCGATCCGGTCACCGACAAAGTCCACCGTCCAGTCCGGATAGCCGCGATAAACTATGCTCGGCAGGCTGATCATCAGGTGCCGGTATTCCTCGCGACTGCGGATCAGTTCCTGTTCCGTCCGCTGCAATTGCCGGATGGTCTGCTCCAGGTTGCGGGTGCGTTCCGCCACCAGTTTTTCCAGGGATTGACGATACTGCCGATTTTCCAGTTCCAGCCGCCGCTGCTGCAGCGCATTGGCGACCCCGATGAGAACGCCCTTGCCGCTGAAGGGCTTCACGATATAACCGTGGACCCCGAGGTCGATGGCATTCTGTATGCTTTCCGGGTCGTCCACTCCGGACAGAAAGATGCAGGCCAGGTCCGGATAACGCCGGCGCACGTCGGCCACCAGACTGAGGCCGGTTTCCCCGGGCATGTTGATATCGGCAATGAGCAGATCGAACGGTTGCTCGCGCAGCAACTCGCGCGCCTCGGCGGAACCGCCGGCAGCAATGCAACAGTGCCCGGTGCGCTCCAGCAGTTGCTTCAGAACGCTCCGAACGCCGCTTTCGTCGTCCACCACCAGGATATTCGCCATGCTCTCCCCTTCGGCAACAGATCTAAAAAAATGGACTCAGCCGATCAGGCCTGGTCCGCAAGACGAGCCCCGGTCTCACCGCCATCAAGAGCGTGGCGTGCTTTCGGATTTCTTCTCGCGGACCTCCTTTAACCTCTGAGATATACGTGTAATCGGATGGTTGAGCAGGGAACTTTAGGGTGCTGCAAGGGGTCCCACTAGTTCACCTCTTCGGTTTCGAAGCGCGCCGGGCTGGTGCCTCCGTGTTCTTCCAGGTTGCGGATCCAGCCTTCCAGGCGGTCGGCGCCGTAGGTTTGCTTCCAGGCGGCGAGGATTTCAGCCACCGGAACATCCGCGGTGCTACCGAGATCGGCCACATACTCCATGTATTTCTGACGGTCGGCGTTGAACGGCTGAAACAGGGAATCGCTCACGCCGTCGAATTCCAGCGGCGGCACCCGGTGGCGTTCGCACAGTTCCCGATTGAACGCCGGGGTGGCCTTGACCCAGCGGCCATCGAGGTAAAATTCGGTGAAGCCGTGAAACACGAACAGATCACTCCCCAGATAATCCAGCAACTGGCGGGTGGCCAGGTGGTTTTTCACCGTGGCGAAGCCGAGTCGGGCCGGGATCCCGACGGCCCGGGCGGCGGCGCAGAGCAGCGCCGCCTTGGGAATGCAAAAAGACCGGCCGCGCTCCAGCACAAAGCCGGCCCGATAATGTTCCGGCAGATAGAAGGGCGCGTAAGGATCGTACCAGATCCCGTCGCGTACCGCGAGATACAGGGCCACCGCCCGCTCGCGAGGATCCTTTAAGTCCTTCGCGGCCGTCTCGGCAAACGCGCGCACCGCCGCATGATCGCTGTCCAGAATGGCGGTCGGCTGAAGGTATTGGTCCAGGCTGATGCTGTCGCTGCGATCCATCGCTTCCCCTTTCCTTTTTCCCTTTTCGCTCTTCCTTTTTCGCTCTTCAGTTGCGGTTGCCTGGGAGCGAACCGCGCGTTCCGGTTTTCGGATCGCGGGGCACTACCGCCGCAGCGCTGTCGGCGGGCCGCTCCCGCTCATCCCGAGCCCCGGGAACCCGTCGGCTGACGATTTCCACCCAGGGCAGTTCCCAGCTTTCCGCCCGGCAGCGGTTCTGAAAGGGCGGCTGTTCGTCACGGCGGCGCCGGCGGAGCAGCCCCAGCACCCGGACTTCCAGCACCTGATCGATGCGCTCGTGCCAGGCTTCCACACCCTGGCGGGAAAACCGTGCCACGCATTCGCCGCAGCCGTCGTGCAGTTCCAGCCGCGCGGGTGTTGCCGCGACCGTCAACCGGGAACCCGGCCGCAGCGCCGCCAGCCGCCGATGAATCGGGTGCGTTTCGGGAACCGATCCGGCATGGCCGATATCGAGCGACTGCAAGCCGAGCGGGTCATAGTGTACGTCGAGGTCGGGAAGGTCGTCGAGCAATTCCCGACACCCTTCCCGCACCACCAAAAAATCACCGGCGAGCCCATCCAGATGCGGGTTCGGGTGGTCGCTTCGGCGCAGCAGGCAAAACGTTTCCGCCGCTCGGGTCATGGCCACGTAACAGACCCGGCGCTCTTCTTCCACCGCCGCGGCGGAAGCGGGCCTTGGCCAGTCGCCGTCGGGCACCAGCACGTGGGCGAATTCCATCCCCTTGGCCGCATGCACGGTGCCGAGAAACAAGCCTCGGCCCAGGGCCTGTTCCCGCCGACTTTGTTCCAGTTGCGCGAACAGTTCCTCGATCACCGCACCCGCCGGCACCGGGGCGTCCCCGGTGGCTTCGCGCCAATCGCGAAGAAATTCGCTCAGCAGCCGGTGCCAGGGATTTTCCGCCATGGCCGCCAGGCCCTCGATCACACCGGCACCGCCACCGGTCGCGGTCGCGGCGGTGCCGGCCGCCGCCGCGGCGTCCGCCTCCACCCAGGCGAGCAGGTCCGAAGCGCACGCCAGATGGTCCCGTTCACCGTTCAGGACTTCCAGGAACCGGTCGATTTCGCGCAACCGGTGCAGCGCGGGCAGGTTTGCCGTCGCTCCCAGCGACCAGGTCAGCGGAATCCCCAGGTGCTCGCAGGCGCGGCGCACAGCGGCCAGGGTGCTCCGAGTCCGGGCCAGCACCGCGATGCCGCTCCAGCGGAGTTCCGGATCGAGCGACCTCAGCCGCCGACATTCGCCGAGGATGGCCGCGATCTGAGTTCGTTCATCGGTCGCGGTGAGCACCTGGACCCGGCCTCGGGCCAGCGGATCGAGGGCTTCCCAACGGCCGCCGGGAGCGTCGCGATCGCGCGCGGCGTTCACCCGGATCGGCAGGTCCGCTTTCATTCGGTCCCGATTGCTTTCGATCAGGCGATTGGCGACCGCGACGATGGCCTTGCTGGAGCGGTAATTTTCCAGCAGGTGGTGGATCCGGGCCTGGTAATCGGCCTCAAACCGCCGGATGAATTCCACATTGGCGCCGCGAAAGCTGTAGATGTTCTGGTCGTCGTCGCCCACCGCGAGGAGATTCAAGCGGCTTTCCGGATCGGCTTCGGTGCGCCCGGCCAGGGCCGAAATGAGCTGATACTGCCAGTCGTCGATGTCCTGGTATTCATCCACCAGGATGTGGCGCACCCCGGCCAAGAGGCGATCTCGCACCTCATCGGCGGCGAGCCCGACGGTTTCGGTTTCGCCCCGGAGCAACCGGACCGCGGCCGGGATCAGATGATCGAACGGCAGTTTTTCGCCCCGCCCCGCCGCCGCCAGTTCGGCGAAAGAGGTGCCGGTGAGTCTCATGGCCAGGCCATGATAGGTCTGCACCAACACCCCACGGGCGTCGTCACCCACCAACAGATGCAGCCGCCGGCGCAGGGTTCGGGCGGCATACTGGTTGAAACACAGGATCACGATGCCGCGTGCCGGCACCCGCAACACCCGTAACAGATAGGCACAGCGGTGCACCACCACCCTGGTCTTGCCGGAACCGGGTCCGGCCAGGATCAGCCCGGTGTGGGTTTCGTCGGCGGCGACCACGGCTGCCTGATCGGGGTTTTTCAGGCTTTCCACGATCCGCCGGAACGATTCCTCGCTGGTGGCCCGTTCCAGCATGTCCTTGCGGCCGGGAAAGAAACGGCCGATGAATTCGGTTCGGGGCAGGGTGAAATAGGCCAGCACCAGTTCCAGCGCGGACCGCACCCGTTCCAGGCCGAGCCGGGCGTATTCCTGCATCACGTGCACCTGGAAGATCCGTTCGCGACCGTGTTGGGCCAACGGTTCGTAGTCGATCTTGCTGTAGCGGCGGCCGCGGCCCTGGGGCAGGATGCGGATGGTCATGGCCTGGCGGAACACCGAAAGCCCCTGCTGCAAGGTGATCACCCGCTGTTCATGGAGAAACATCAGACCGCGATCGACCGCGGCCAGGGGGTCCTTGAGTTCGTGCCCGAGATAAAGGTGGCCGCGGAGCGCCTTGACCAGATCGCTCGAGGAAAAATCCACCAGCAGTTCGGCGCTCGGCGGGGCCTGTGCCGGCACCCGAGCGAGGATGCACTGGAGCAGCACTTGGGCCACCTGCCGGCGCCGACGCGCGGTGGCCGCCAGCGCGTCCCAGCCGCGCAGCAGTTTCACCCGGTACTGATCGCCGTGCTGATGGCGGTATTCCAGGCTGCCGCGGCCGCCGGCCAGACCCCGGCCGTCCAGGCTGAGGCTCTTGATGAGCGTGCGCAGCACCTCCGGGGTGCAGGCATGGCCGCGATCCAGGAGCCGCTGGTTGAGGCGCCTGAGCGACAGCGGCAGCCACCCCTGTTCGGCCGCGTCGGGAGCGGCCAGGCGCAGTTCATCCAGGAGATCGGTTTCCAGCGCGCCCAGGTCGGCGAGTTGCCGCAGGCAGGGGTTTTTCACCTTGTGCCGGACGAAGGCGGTGAACATCAGGCCCTGTTCGATCAGCCCGGCTTCGCTCATCCCGTGGAGCGCGCGGAGCACCCGCTGGCCGGCCGTTTCCGCTTCCCCGCTTTTCCGAGTCGCGGCGGTCGCCTCGGTTTCAACCGCGGCCGCCCTTGCATCCGCCGGCGGCGGTGGGGTCGCCGCCGCGGCCAATCGATCCGCCTTGAACGCCGGCAATTCGGCCAGTTCATCGGCGCTCATCGGCGCATCCCGCGGGGCATTGAATAGGGCTTCCAGCACCGCCAGCCAGCGCGCGCGGTTGGCGGCGGGAAGCTGCAGTTGATCGATCCGGCGGCGGGCTTCTTCGATGCTTGGTACCGCCAGGCGGCCCTGAAACACCCGGGTGCGGTTTTCGTTGCGTTCCACGAACCCGGCCCGTTCCAGCCAGGAAATGGCGGCCTTGACCTTGCCTGGCGCCTGCCGCTCGGAGCGGTCGAAGCTGGTTTCGAGGTCCTCGTCGCTCAGCAGTTCGCCCGCGGTGAGCACCACTTCCCCGCCCTTACCTCGGCGCGATTTACGCAGCCCGCGGAGGATCTGAACGATGTCCCGGTGGCTCAGTTGGGCCAGG
>Ga0100398_1000905_pt1 | contig 26184 bp, 34 predicted proteins | sample CryGeymeta201522_FD_81568 | JGI IMG/M metagenome (GOLD analysis project Ga0100398, IMG submission 81568) | Groundwater microbial communities from Crystal Geyser aquifers in Utah, USA - Crystal Geyser metaG 2015-22 | ecosystem: Environmental > Aquatic > Deep subsurface > Groundwater | place: USA...
AGTTAAAAATAAAGGAGTATTTGGCTTTATTATACCAAATATTCCTTATTTTAGCCACACACTTTTTACAATTAAGCCAAAAAACACAATTAATTTATTTAACTTTATAATTTATATAATTTATGTCTTTAAAAAAATATATAGCAATTTTTGCAATTATAAATTTACTTAGTTTAAATATAACATTTGCTGAATCTGCAAACCCAATTGAAGCTCAATATATTTTAAAATCAAAGTTTAATAATTGAACTTATAATATTTATTTACAAAATCAACCTAATTCATTATCTGATTTAAAGGCAAAAATAAGTAATTGAGATTATTTATCAAATATAAATTTTAAATTTTCATCAAATAATTTAGAATTATTAAATTTTAAGAAAGATTCTTGAAAGATTGCTATAGAAAAATTCATTACAATTTTCGAAGACTGAGTTGCTACTCAAACTAGTGATTCTATAACAAAAGATATAGAAATAAGGAGTTTAGATAGTACTTATTTTATAGGAAATTATTCAACATATATTTTTTGAGAAAAAACAATTTATACAATTCCAATAAATTCAAATATAGAGTATCCGAATTTTTGAGATAAAATATATGAACTAGATATAGACTGATCTGTTTTTCCATTAGAATATGATATGTGAATATATGAAGAATGAAAATATTATATATCAAAATGACAAATTAAATTTCTATCAAAAAATATTGATAAACCTATATCAATTATAAAATTAAAAATAGATTGACTATACTCTAATGTTATATCTATAAACAAAGAAACAATAAAATTACCTAAAATTAATTCAATTGAAATAAATCAAAATTTTTCAGTAAAAGATTTAAGAATTAACATTGAAAAAGATAATAAATTGCAAAATTTAAATAATATAGATTTATACATAAATTGAGTATTATCTGATATAAGAAATGTAGTAATATCTTGATGATCTTTGATTATAAAAGTAGATATTTCAACTAAAATTGATGATATTTTAGAATTACAATTAAAAGATAATACCGATAATAGTTATTCAAATAAAATTTATATTAATCTTGCTAAACATATAATTCCAAAAATAACTAAGCTGGATTTTTGAGAAAACTACCCTAATTATAAAAATTTTAAATTCGAAATGTTTTTTGATGTTCTTTTTGGAAGTGTTTATGATTTTGAAGTAAATTTAAATTGAATTCCATATACTATAGATTGAATAAAAGAATTAATAATAAATTCTAACTGAGAAACATACAAAGATATTTATGGTGATGATACATATGATACAATCCAACAAATTGATTTAAAAAAAGATTGAAATAGTTTATATTTTAATTGATTAACAAATCTATTAAAAGATAATAATATACTCTATTTAACAAATAAAAATTACGAAAAAACTTCAAATACAGTTTATTTTTCAAAAGATTTAAAAAATATAAATTACAACTATTCTATTTGAAACATTAATAATAAAAAAGAATCTATAACTTATTCTAAAATTAATAATATTCAAAAAAGTATCGACTTTTTGCAAACTCCTGAAAAAGATATAAAATTAGGAAAAATATCTTTCAATAATTTAAAAAATGATTCCTATTATAAAATTTCATTTAATATAACATCTGATTCTAATATAAATCCTTTACTAGAGATGAAATTATCAGATGAAAATTTAGAAACTATTAAAACTAATTCCTGAATAATTTTTAATTACGAGAAAAATTGATATTGAAAAGACTTCTCAGAAAAAGAATTAATATTTAATATAAATGAATTATTTAACTTAAATAAAGCTATAAATTTAAAAATAAATAATATAAATATAGATTTATTAGATGAAAATTCAGAATTTAAAAACATTTATAATGATAATACAGATAAAAATATTTCTCTTGATTATAAGTATAATATGTCAAATTGTTTTGATTGAGAATGAGATTTTTGTAATGCGCTAAAATTATGATGAGATTCTTATATGGCTTTATATTTATCATATTGAAAAATATTAAATAAACCTACAAATAATTCTAAAAATATAAGCAATAGTTCTAGTACTAATACTAATGCAAGTATTAATACAAACACAAAATCAAATAACTATAATACAAAAAATAAATTAGAATATATGAAACAACTTATGTTCTCAAAAAGTGCATTAAATAAATCAATAAAATTAAAAAAATATATAGATCAAGTAGATAAAATAGTAGAATTAATTGATAATTCTAAATCTGAAAAAATTATTTCAAAAATTGAGAAACTTGATAAAACTAAACTATGAACATCAAAAGATATAATAAACTATCTTGAGGCGAAATTAGTTTTAAAATTACTTAATTAAAAAAAGTTCTACTAAATTTAGTAGAACTTTTTTTATAAATATTTTTTCATCGCAATCTTTGCTTCACGATCCATAGTTTTTTCTTTTAGTATTTGCTTTTTATCATAACTTTTTTTTCATTTAGCCAATCAAACTCTAAGTTTTATTAAGCTTCATACAAAATAAAGTTCCAAAGGTATTATAGAAAAACCCGGTTCTTTTGACTTTCAAGTAAGATAAACTATATCTTTCTTGTGTAAAAAAATCTTTCTTATCCTATCTGTTTCTATTCATGATTTATTTCATAGAGTTTTCCAAGGTGAAACATGCATTCACTTAACAAAAAGCTCATTATTTATAACAACTATATAAGATCATTTTAAATTCACATGACCATTTCTAATACTCTTAACTTCATATCATTTTAAATCAAGTCAAGATTCATATGTATTTAAAATCTCATAATCAAAATAAGCTTTCTTATTTTTTGTTATAAAATCATCATTTTTATTATTTTTCATTTTATTCAAATATATTATTTTGATTTTCTAAAATATATTTTTCACTTTTTCATTTAAAATACCAATCCCAATTCATATATTCATCATATGAATATCAAACTTTTCTAGTATCATTGTATGGATTTTGACGAACTTCTATATGCAAATGATAATCAGTATAATTTTTATCAGGAACTCAAGTTATACCAACTGTTCAAAGCGCTTGTCATTTAAAAACTAAATCTCAAACTTTAATATTTGAATAAATTTCATTTAAATGTGAATAAAAAGCTACATCTCATTTCATGGTTTTTACCCAAACTTGTTTTCATCTAAGAATATCTAAGTTTTTAGCTTTGTCAAAATCAGTTAAATCTCATGTATATTTGATTTTATCTAAATTTGAATAATCAAAATTATCTACAATTCTAACTATGACTCCATAATCTAAAGCTAATACAGTTTCTCAAAATGGCGCTGGAAAATCCCATCATTCGTGAACTCAGTCAGTATAAGCTATTCTATAAGGTCTTCAAGTATTTGGTAGTTTATTTGATTCTATAGTTACTTTTGATCATTTTATTGGAACTGCATATTTTCAAGCTCTTTTAGTAATTATGTCATTAATAAAAGATTCCATATATTTTAATTCTATTAATTTTCTATTTTTTTCTAAAAAATCATATTTATCAATATGTGTAATTTTATTATATGTTTTATAACTTGATAATTTATCAGTTCAAGTCTTTATACTTATTAAATATTTTTGTAATTTTTCATTTGAATAATCTAAGTATGTATTATATAATTCCTCATTTTTTATTATATTAAAACTAGTATTTAATGATAAATCTCAGTGATTAAAAACTATATTTATTCTTTTTTTATTGCATTTTTCTTGTGCTAAAAAAACTTCAAAAACATAATAATTTAAACTTTTTTCAATTAATTTTCAAGAAACAGAACAGTCTCAAATTATTTTTAAATCGCTTAAATTTTCTCTTGATTTTATAATTACTCTATTTTTATTTAATTTTAAACTATCAAAAAATATATTATTTGATAACTTAAAATCTATTTCTCATAAATTTCAAGCAAAAACTAATGTATATCAAAATCAAATACTTAAAAATGATATTATAAGAATCCAAAACGAAACAATATTTTTATTCATATTACTTATTTTTTAATTTAATGTGAAATAATTATATGTTTTTTAAAAAAATTTCAAGTTTTAATTGAATACAATGAATAATTATATTTCTAAAAAATGGAATTTATTATAAATTTCATTTTTATTTCTTAATTATCATTAAAATCCCATCATCAGGGTCAATTGGTAATATATTGTATTCTATTTTAGTCTCTTCTAAATAATCCCGAAGAGTAGTCATCTTATCTTTAAATTTTAATACATCATCGATTATTATAATTGCTCAAGTTTTAGCTTTTGGAAGACATAATTCTAAGAATTCTCAGCTTCTTTTTTTCATACCATCTATAAAAATAAAATCAAAAAAATTATTTTCTAGTTTTGGTATTTCATCAAGTGCATTTCATAAAATTGCAGTAATAACATTATCTACTTCTGCAATTTTAAAATTTTCAAGAGCTTCATTATGAGATTTTGGAGAAAAATCAATAGTCGTTAATTTTCACTGATTTTTTTCTAATTCGATTGCAAAATTTATACCACTAAATCAGTTTGCAGTTCAAATTTCAAGCATATTTTTAGTTTTTGAGATTTTTATTAAATCTACCAAAAATTTAGCATTTGTATCAGTTATATTTGGAACAGTGTTTTCTATTCAATATTTTCTCAAATTTAGTAAGAATTGTTGTCTATTCATATATATTTATTATTATAATTTGGTGCATAATTTATTCATAAATACTTTTTTTGCAATCTTTTGCCAAAAAAAATTTGTATTTATAAATTTTTTATTATAATTTAGACGTTAGTATTATATTTTAAATTATAATTATTTTACAAATGACAAAATTAATGAAAAATAGTTTTTACACTACTATTTGAGTATTATTATTATGAATAAATAGCGTAAGTGCTATAAATGTAAAAGGTACTCAATGAACTACAACTTGAGATAATGGAACTAATGGAGCATTTATAGATACATTAAATAATATGCTTGGGTACTTAGTTGGTCTTTTATATTTTGTTGCTGTAGTATTCGCATTATACGGTGGTTTCCAAATATTAACTGCTGGTTGAGATGAAGATAAAGTTAAAAGTGGTAAAACAACTCTAGTTAATGCTGTTATTGGTTTAGTTGTTATATTTCTTGCAAGTATAATTGTTAACTGGATTATATCATTGGCTTCAACTACAATTAAATAAAAAAAATGAAAAAAAAATATGCAATATATTTATTATTAATATTATCACTTATATTTATATCTGGTAATGTAAGTGCTTCAGATGCAGGTACATTATTTTGAGTAAATAAAATAGATTCTTCTTTAAATGGGTGATGATCTAATCTTGTTGCTACAGTTAATAATATAGCGGGTTATATAATTTGATTATTCTATTTTATAGCTGTTATATTGTGAATATATTGATGATTCCTGATTCTCGTTTCTTGATGAGATGAAGATAAAGTTAAAAAATGAAAAAATATAATTATATATGTTGTATTTTGATTAATTGTAATTTTTTTAGCTAGTCAATTAGTAAATTGGGTAATAGGTATTATGACTAATAATGCAATAGTTTGAAATTAAAAATAATCCTTTAAAAAAGGATTATTTTTTTGTTTAAAAAAAACTAGAAAAATAGCTTTTTTCCTATATAATGAGATAAATTTATTATTATTATATAAGTAAAAATGTATAACCATAAAGAAATAGAAGAAAAATGGCAAGCTTATTGGGAAAAAAATAAGACATTTAAAGTTAAAAATGATTTTACAAAACCAAAATATTATACACTTGATATGTTTCCTTATCCATCTGGTGCTGGCCTTCATGTATGACATCCAGAATGAATGACAGCAAATGATATAGTTGCAAGATATAAAAATGCTTGTGGATTCAATGTACTTCATCCAATGTGATGGGATGCTTTTTGATTACCTGCTGAAAATTATGCTATAAAAACTGGAACTCATCCTAGAATTACTACAGATGCAAATATAAAAACTTTCAAATCTCAAATCAAAAAATTAGGATTTTCTTATGATTGGGATAGAGAAATAGATACAACAGATCCGAAATATTATAAATGGACTCAATGGATATTTTTAAAATTATTTGAAAAAGGTCTAGCTTATGAACAAGATTTGCCTATAAATTATTGTCCATCTTGCAAAACTTGACTAGCTAATGAGGAAGTATTAAATGACTTTACTTGTGATAGATGTGGTACAAAAGTAGAAAAGAAAAAAATCAGACAATGGGTTTTAGGTATAACTAAATATGCTGATAGATTACTTGCTGATGTAGACAAACTTGACTGGCCAGAAAGTATAAAAGAAATGCAAAGAAACTGGATAGGTAAAAGTGAAGGTTGTGAGTTTGAAATGAAGAAAGTTTGAGATGAAAATAAAAAAATTGCTGTCTATACTACAAGAATAGATACTGTTTTTGGTATGACTTATTCAGTACTTGCTCCAGATCACAAAGATATAATGGATTTTATAACTCCTGAAAAAAAGGAAGCTTGTCTAAAATACATAGAAGATTCTGCAAAAAAATCTGATCAAGATAGAACTCAAGATGATAAAGAAAAAACTTGAGTATTTACTTGAAGTTATGTAATAAATCCATTTAACAACAAAGAAGTTCCTCTTTGGATTTGAGATTATGTACTTGGAAATTATGGTACTTGAGCTGTTATGGCTGTTCCAGCACATGACGAAAGAGATTTTGAATTTGCAAAAAAATATGAGTTAGAAATAATTCAAAGTATAGCTAAAACATTTGAATATAAATGAAAAGATGCTCCTAAAAACTGAGTTGAAACTCTTCATAGAAAAACTATAGATGTTATTCTAGAAAATGAAAAATGAGAAATATTATTACAAATTGAAAAACATTCTAATTGAAAACATATACATCTAATTTGATGATGAATTGAAGAATTACAAACTGAACTAGAAGCAGTAAAAGCTGAAATAATAGAAGAAACTTGATATACTGATTTTGAAATAATATGAGATGTAAATTTATCTTATGCATATAGTTTATGATATAGAGCAAATAAAAATAAAAATCAACAATGTATTTGAAGAGTATTTTATGTTAAATTAAATTCAAATAAACAAATAGAATCAGAAATTGATGAATGAAAACATTCAGTAAAATGGGTAAAAAAAGACGAAGTTTGAAAACTTATAAATTGGACTGGCCATTTAGATTTTTGGAATCATTTTTATAATGAAAAAAAAGCATTTACTGAATACTGAGTTTTAGTTAATTCATGAGAATTTGATTTATTATCAAGTAAAAAAGCACAAACTAAACTTATAGAATTTGCAGAAAAAAATTGATTTTGAAATAAAAAAATAAATTATAAACTGAGAGATTGGTTGTTTTCAAGACAAAGATATTGGTGAGAACCAATTCCTTTGATACATTTAGAATTAACTGATTTAAAAAAATTACCTCACATTACAAGCTTAGAAGAAGCCACTAACAAAGATATGGCTTATATTCTAAAAAGAAACCCTATAGAAAATGAAAATTGTTCTTGAGCAACTTGTTGTTCTGGTATGGTTCGTGAATTAATTATAAATAAAAAAGTATTTTCAAAAATACACGATGGTATTTATGGAAAAATAGTTTGTGATTATAAGCTACCTCTTGAATTACCAAATGTAGATGATTTTGCTCCTTCTGGTGATGGAAGTTCTCCACTTGCAAAAGTTCCAGATTTTGTAAATATAAAATTAGCTGATAATTTAACTTGAAAAAGAGAAACAAACACTATGCCTCAATGGGGTGGTTCTTGTTGGTATTATTTGAGATATATGGATAATGAAAATAATGAAGCTTTAGTTAATCCTGAAATTGAGAAATACTGGGGACAAGTTGATTCTTATGTAGGGTGAGCTGAACATGCTGTTTTACATCTACTTTATGCTAGATTTTGGCATAAATTCTTATTTGATATATGAGTAGTTTCATTTGATGAACCATTTTTTAGATTGAGAAATCAATGACTTATTTTAGCTCATGCATATCAAAGAAAAAATGGATGATTATTAGCAAATGACTTAGTTGAAGAAAAAGATTGAAAATATTTTGAAATAGAAACAGGTGAAGAAGTAGACAGAATAGTATCAAAAATGTCAAAAAGTTTAAAAAATGTAGTTAATCCTGATTATATAGTAGAGGAATTTTGAGCTGATAGCTTAAGATTGTATGAAATGTATATGGCAGAATTCAAAGACTCTGCTCCATGGGATAGTAAAGGTATAATTTGAGTAAAAAGATTTTTAGAAAAATCAGAGAGATTATTCACAAGTGAAGCAAAAAATTCTCTAGAAGAAGATATAACTACTATGAAATTATTACATAAAACTATAAAAAAAATACAAGAAGATATAGAAAACTATAAATTCAATACTGCAATTGCAGCACTTATAATCCTTGTAAATAACTGATTACCAAAAGATAGTGAGTTACAAAGAGAATGGAAAAATACTTTTATTATATTATTAAATCCTTTTGCTCCGCATTTAGCTGAAGAATTATGGCAACAATCAGGAGAAAAAGAATCAATTTCATTAGCTAGTTGGCCAAAATACGATGAAGCTATGACAATAGATGATTTTATAACTATTTGAGTTCAAGTACTTGGAAAATTAAGATGAACAATTGAAATAAACAAAGACGAAGAACAAGCTAGTGTTTTAGAAAAAGCTAAAAACAACGAAGAAGTTGCTAAATGGTTAGAATGAAAAGAAATAGTAAAAGAAATTTATGTTCCTTGAAAAATAGTTAATATAGTTGTTATATAAAAAAACTCTTGCGTTCCGCAAGAGTTTTTTTATATTTTCAGAGTATTTATTTCTCTTTTTGCACTATCAACCATATAGTTTGTTTTGCAACCTGGACATGATAAATAATATTCATAATAATAATTTTGAGTTTTTGTTTTAGATGTATGTTTTGGTATTTTTTTCTCAACTGGGGTTGAACATTTACGACAAAGATCTCAGGCTTTTGTTATTTTTATACTTTTATCACTAGATTTTTTTTCTAAAGAATTATTTTTTTGTAAAAAATTATTAGTAATTTTTGATAATTCTTCAGGACTTGGAATATAATTAATATCATCTAATAAATTGTCCATATTCATAGCTAGAGTAGCTAATTCATCACATCTTTCATTTTCTATGTGTCAATTATGTCACTTTACCCAGTTAAATTTCACTTCATGTTTTGATACTAATTCAAGCAATTTTTCCCATAGATCAAAATTGACAGCTTTCTCTGTTTTTGTCCTATACCAATTATTTTCCCTCCATTTTTTTGCCCATCACTTTTCTATACCATTTATTGTATACTGTGAATCTGTAAAGACATTTACTTTTGATTTTTTAGTTAGTTTTTCAAGTCAAGTAATAGCTCAAATTAACTCCATTCTATTATTTGTAGTCAGTTTATAACCTGCATAAAATTCCTTTTTAATTCATTTATAACAAAGTATAACTCAATAAGCTCATTTTCAAGGATTAGGATTTGAACCTCAGTCTGAAAATATATCTACTTCTGGAAGCATTTTTTACATTTAAAAATTAATTTATAAAAATATAATTAAATAATGCTTTTATACAAATAAAAAGGTCTAAATAGACCTTTTTATTATTTCAAATTTTCATTTACAAAATCCCAATTTACTAAATTCCAAAAGTTTTCAACGTATTTTGGTCTAGCATTTCTTGTATCTATATAATATGCATGTTCCCATACATCACATGTTAAAAGTGCCTTTTTATCAGTTGTAATAGTTGTTGCTGCATTACTAGTATTGTATATTTCTAGCTTTAAATCAGAGTTTAAAACAAGCCAAGTCCAACCAGAACCAAAATTTCAAATACAACTTGCAGTAAATTTTTCTTTAAAAGTCTCAAAGCTTCAAAAATCACGAATAATCATTTCTCATATTTCTCCATTTGCTACTCCTCATGCATTTGGTGATAAACAATTCCAATAAAAAGTATGATTCCAAACTTGTGCTGCATTATTAAAAATACCAGCACTTGATTTCTTAATTATTTCTTCAAGAGATATCTTTTCAAACTCAGTTCAAGCAATCAAATTATTTAAATTTGTAACATAAGCTTGGTGATGTTTACCATAATGATATTCAAGAGTTTCAGCTGAAATGTAAGGTTCTAAAGCATTTTTTTCATAAGGTAATTTTGGTAATTCAAACATATTTTTAAATTAATAAATAAAATATTACTAATAATAATAATCATTCTCATTTTAAAATCAAGAAAAAAGATAAGAAAATAATCCACCTCTGAATCTCCTCCTTTAAAAAAGGAGAAGGACTATATTTTTATGAGCCTCCTTCCTTTTAAAAGGAAGGAATTCAAGAATGGATTATTTTCTTAACCTTCTCAAAATCTGTAACAAATTATATTTAATTTTATTATTTATAAATATATAGCAATAACTTACCTTTATTATATTTGAAGTAAATTTAGATTTAAAATCAGTTACTCATTGTAAACTACTTTTTTCATCTCATGGAGATGCAACTCACAAAAAGTCATATATCTTACAGTTTAATTCTTTTCACTTACAAATAGCTGTCCATTGCAATAAATAAGGAGCCATTAAATTTCTGTAATTAACATCACTAGTTGATGCTCAATAATAGTAAATTGCTACATTTCAAACATATGTAAAAATACCAGCTGAAACTGCTACATCTTGATAATATGCTATAAATAATTTTGATTCCTTAATCCCATTTAAAAACGAAAGATAATAATCTAAACTATTTCAGTTAAAATTATCTCTAGAAGTAGTTTCTAACATCAAATTATAAAAAATCTCTACATTTTCTCTTGTTTTTTCTACTTCATAAACGACAACTCATTTTTTTTCTGCTAATCTTATATTGTATCTTCATTTAGGTTTCATCATAGATAATATATCATCTTCACTCAAATTTAAATCTATGATTGCAGTATATGGAGTTATAAATTTTTTATAATATCAAACTTTAAAATCTAGTATTATAGAAATTCTTTTATCTTCATAACTTATAGTTTCTAACTGAAAGAATAAACAATTTTCATCCTTACAAAGTTTTTTTAATTTATTAAAAAAATCTTCATTTAAAACTTCTTCTTTTATTCATAAAATAAATAATCAAAATTGTCCTAATCAAATACTTCTTTTTTCAACAAAAACTCAATCAAATTCAAAAAAATTTTGAATTTGATTTGAGTTTTTAAGCATTTCTTGCCAAGATTTAGTTTGCCAAATAGACATTATTTATTGTATATTAATTCAATATAAGATTTTTTAATTCACGTTCTAGCATCTATTTCAAGATGTTCTAAAACATCAGTTATTATTGTTTTTCAATTTTTTTCATCAAACTTAAAAGTTAGATAAGATTCTCAATTTTCTAGTTCATCTAAACATATTAAAACTCAAGAAATGAAAAATGTTCTCCTCAACTTTGATATCTCAATTACATCATTTGGAAAAAGAGATTTAAAATCAATTAAAGCATCATAATCTATAAAAAATTTCATAGTATATCTGTCTTCATAGATTTTTTTATCATTTAATGGTCAAAAATAAGTAAAAAAATATCTATTAAATCATAATTTTGAAATTTTTAATATTTCTCATGTTTTTTTAAAATTTCAATTATTAGGATTAAAGAAATAATCTATTTGTTCAGTTTTTCAAACATAAGTTCCTCATAATTTATATATAATCTCATCTAATACTTCCTTTATACCTTTTTGAGTTACCTTAAATCTAACATTAGCATTTTTAATTTTTGCATTTTGTGATTCCAATTTTGGTATATAATCATTAATCAAAATAACATTAGCATTTTTTATTGTTGGTTCTACATATTTTTTATGCATAGGAGAAACTACATCTAAAAAATACTTTAATATATCTTTTGGCTTATCTCAAGTTCTTTCAACATCTCTAAATAATCTTCTAAGTATTTGACTATGAGCTCATAGATCAACAAAAATTTTATAATCACCTAATTTTGAAATTTTATCAGTTAGAGCAAAAAGTCATTCTACAATTATAATTTTACTTGATTTAATTTTTATAGCATCCATTTTTGGATCGTTTTTAAAGTCAAATGAAGGAATCATAACATCATTTCACTTTTTTAAATCTTTTAAATGCTTAAAAAATAGATCTAAATTTAAAACTTCTGGTTGATCAAAATTATAATCAGGATGCTCTTTCATAAAACTTGGTCATCTATAATAATTATCCATAGATAATATTTGAGAATCAGGGAAAAAATCATTTATTTTTTTAGCAACTGCTGAAGTTTTTCAACTTGCAGTTCATCAAGCAATCAAAATCACAAAAACTCATTTAGTTTTTGTGATTTTTTTAATAATTTGTTCTTTAACAATTTCAACTCATTCAACAAGATTATATTTTTCTATATTTTTTTTAAAAATCATAATTATTTTTTTAAATGATTAATAGCATCAAATGTAATTTTTCTACCTCTTGGTGTTCTTTCTATAAAACCAATTTGTAAAAGATAAGGCTCAACAACATCTTCAAGAGTTGATTCTTCTTCTCAAATAGCACTAGAAAGTGTATTTAATCAAACCGGTCAACAAGCAAATTTATCCATAATTGTATTTAAATATTTTCTATCCAAATAGTCAAGTCATAAATCATCAATTCAAATATCTGTAAATATTTCATCAATTATTTCTTCCTTAAGTAAATCTTTTCAGATAGTATGGTAATCTCTTATTATTTTTAATAGTCTATTTGAGATTCTTGGTGTTCATCTAGATTTTTTAGATATTGATTCAAGAGCATAATTAGAAAGGCTTAAATCTAATTTAAATGAGTTATTGTGAATTATTTTTGCTAATTCTTCACTTGTATAAAAATCAAGCTTTAAAATATTTCAAAATCTATCTCTAAGTGGATTTGAAAGTGCTGATAATCTAGTTGTTGCTCAAATAAGAGAAAATCTTTTCAATGGTAATTTTACACTTTGTGCTCAAGTTCAACTTCAAACCATGATATCTATTTCAAAATCTTCCATTGCAGTATAAAGAATTTCTTCGACTTGTGGTTTTAATCTATGAATTTCATCTATAAAAAGTATATCTCACTCTTCTAAATTTGATAAAATACTTACCAAATCTGATTGTTTATCAATTGCTGGTCAACTTGTTGATTTAAGAGCTGATTGCATTTCGTGAGCTATAATATTTGAAATAGTTGTTTTTCAAAGTCCTGGAGGTCAATAAAAAAGTATATGATCCAAAGCTTCTCATCTAATTTTTGATGAAGAAATAGAAACTGACAAATGTTTTTTTATACTATCTTGTCAAACATAATCTTCCAATTTCAAAGGTCTTAAAATATTTGAAAAATATGTCTTATCATTTATATTTTCAGTTGGTGTTACTACTCTAGAATTTGTTTGTTTTTTACTTGACTCTATCATAATTTAATTATGTCTTATATATATTTTGTATATATTTTATAGATATAAGTAATTTTGTAAAGTAAAAATTTAAACAAGCTACATTTGCAAAATTAAATATTTAAGCTATAATGAGAACAATTATTATTTACGATTAAAAAATGTTAAAAATAGAAACTTGAAACAAAAATCCTATACTTAGATGAATTGCTGAAAAAATAACTGATAAAAATTTCAAAGATGCAGTACAACTTGGTCGTGAAATGCTAAAATATATTAAAAATCCTGAAAATGCAGGAGTTTGATTAGCTGCACCTCAAGTATGACACTCAATTAGATTAATAATTGTAAGTTTATTAAAAGACCGGGATGATGAAAATTTTAAAACTGTTATTATGATAAATCCTGAAATAACTGAACACTCAAAAATTACTGAAATTGATAGTGAGTGATGTTTATCTGTTCCATGAGAAAAATGAGATATTGAAAGATTTAAAACTATAAAACTCAATTATATAGATGAGAAAAAAACTCCAAGAACATTGATTCTAGAATGATTAAGTGCAAGAATAGTTCAACATGAAGTTGATCATTTAGATTGAAAATTATTCATAGATTATTTAAACAAATAAAAAAACACTTTTTTAAAAAGTGTTTTTTTTATTAATTATATTTTGAATAATCATACATTTTTAATTCAGCATCTACTTTTCTAACTACATCTAGAATTACAGAAACTATAATTATTAATCATGAAGCAGAAATTATGAAATCAACTGATTGACCTCACATAAATTTTCAAACTATATAAGGGAGAACAGCAATTAAAGCTAAAAATCAACCTCAAAATAAATTTAAGTGTCCTGAAACTTTAGTTAAATAATTAGAAGTTTCAACTCAAGGTCTAATACCAGGAATATATCCACCTCTTTTTTGAATACTTTCAGCAATATTTTCAGTATTAAATGTAATTGATACATAGAAAAATGAAAATCAAACTACAAGTAAAAAATATAAAGCTATAAATGCCCAAGAAGGGTTTGACATACTAAAATTTGCAACTAAGAAATTTCAAACACTTAATACCTTATCATTTGCAGATGAAACCATTAATTGTCAAACAATAGAAGGAAATGTAATTAATGAAACAGCAAATATTATAGGAATCATTCAAGCTTGATTTATTCTTATTGGAAAATAAGATTTTTCTTCTCTTCAAGTTCTAGTATAAATAACTGGTATTCTTCTATTACCTTCAGTAAACTTTATAATTACATAAATTATAGCTAATGTAGCTACTAAAATTCATGAAAGTAATCAATAAGTTCAAGCACTAACATGAGACATAATATTTGTAGGAACTCAAGCTAAAACTCAAGCAGTAATGATAACAGATATACCATTACCAATTCAAACTTCAGTCATAACTTCTCATAACCACATCAAAAATATCGTACCAGAAGTTACAATAGTCATTGCCATTAATACTGTTTTAGTATCTGATAAATCAATTATAGTACCTCAAGCTAGAGTATTTAATAAAACAATCATTCCATAAGATTGAACAAAAGCTAAAGGTAATGATAACCATCTAGTCATTTTAGTAATCTTTTTTTGTCATTGTTCTCATTCTTTTTGTAAATCACCTATTTTTGGAACTATAACTCAAAGTAATTGAATAATAATTAAGGCATTAATATATGGAGATAATCACATTAATATTATTGAAAAATGTGATAATCATCCTCACATTAAAGCACTAAAAAAAGACAATCATTTATTAGCTTCAATAATAGTTGATAGTTTAGTAGTATCTACTCAGTAAACTGGGATAATAGATAAAACCTTATAAACTAAAACTAACAAAAGAGTAGCAACTATTTTTTTTCTGATATTTTTATTTCCAAATACAGATTTTATACTCTTAATCATAAGATAAAATTATTTATAAATTAATATAATCTTAATTATACATAAAAAAACAAAAAACCCAAACTAAAAGCTTAGGTTTTTTTTATTTTGTTTCAATTTTTCCTCAAGCTTTTTCAACAGCTTCTTTTGCTGAAACAGATGCGTAATCTACATTAACAGTTAATTTAGCTTTCAATTCACCTTTAGCTAATAATTTTACTTCTAAGTTTTTATCTCTAATAACTCTGTTTAAAAGTAAAACTTCTTTAGTAATTTCAGTGATTCATTTAGAAGCAAGAACTTCTAAATCAGATAAATTAACAATATTAAAATCTTTTTTAAACATTGCATTTGAAAAACCTTTTAATTTTGGCATTCTTCTAAATAGAGGAGTTTGTCAACCTTCAAACCATGGAGCAGTTCATCCACCTGATCTAGAATTTTGACCATTCATACCTCTACCACAAAAAGTTCATTTACCAGAACCATTACCTCTACCAAATCTTTTAGAAGTTGTTCTTGATCATGAAGTAGATTTAACGTTATTTAATGATAACATAATGTAATATCGTTAATAAGTATTTTTATTTAAATGATGTTAAAGCTTTTATAGTAGCTTTAGCATTATTTATTAAATTTGTAGAACCATATCTTTTAGCTAAAACATCAGTATAACCAGATGCAGCTAAAACTTTTCTAACAGCTCCTCAAGCAATTATTCATGTACCTACTGAAGCAGGGTGAACCATAATTTTAGCAGCTTTAAATTTAGCTTCAACATTATATGGAACAGTACCATTTTCAATTTTAACAGTAACTAATCTTTTTTTTGCATCTGCTACAGCTTTTGCTATTGCATCTACAACTTCCCAAGATTTACCAGTTCCTAAAGCAACATTACCTTTACCGTCACCGATAACCATAACAGCTCTGAATCTAAGTTGTCTACCTCAAGAGTTAACTCTAGTTACTCTATCAATAGCAAGTAATTCTTCTTTGAATTCTTTTCTTGGTTTTTGAAATTTTTTATTTCATTTATCTTTTCCAGAAAAAGCCATACTTTTTTAGTATTAAATAATTAAAATTTAAGTCCACCTTCTCTTAGAGCATCAGCTAATGCTTGAACTCTACCGTGGTATGCGAATCAACCTCTATCAAAAACTACATCTGTTATATTTAAGTCAAGAACTTTTTTAGCCATAGCAAGTCATACCGCCTTAGCCATTTCAGTTTTTGTACCTTCTTTTTTGATTCTTAAATCAGAAGAAGAAGCAAGAGTTTTTCATGCAGTATCATCTATAAGTTGAACAGAAATGTATAAATTACTTCTGAAAACAGAAAGTCTAGGTCTAGCATTAGTACCACTAATCTTAGATCTTATTCTATTTTTTCTACTTAATCTTTTTAATGTTTTTTGTAACATCTTCTAATATTTTATGATTTAAAGTTAAATTTTCTATTTAGAACCAGTTTTACCAGCTTTTCTTCTGATATGTTCACCAACATATTTAATTCATTTACCTTTGTATGGTTCAGGTTTTTTCTTAGCTCTAACTTTAGAAGCAAATTCTCATACTAATTGTTTGTCAACTCATGATATATGTAATAAGTTTTTAGCTTTTTCATCAAGCTCAACAGTAAGTCCTTTAGGAACCTCCATATTAACTTTATGAGAATAACCAATACTTAAAACAAGAGTAGCTCATTGTACTTCAAATTTGTAACCAACTCAAATTATTTCTAAACTTTTTTTATAACCTTCAGTAACACCAACAACCATATTATTTAATATAGCCCTAGTTGTTCACCATAAAGCTTTAGCCTCTTCCCCCAAAGGGTTTACAATTAAATTGTTTTCTTCTTTAACTACTTCTACTACTTCTGAAAATGTAAAAGATAATTCTCAAAGAGGTCCTTTAACTTTAATATCTCTACCAACTAAAGTAACTTCTACTTTATCTGATAAGACAACAGGTAATTTACCAATTCTAGACATTTTTTAATTAATTATAATATAAATCGGATCAATGATTTCTCATTTCTCTTTTATATGAAATAGTGACTAGTATACTTCGCAAAGTAATTCACCACCTACATTTAAACTTCTAGCTTCGTAACCAGTAACAACACCTTTTGGAGTTGAAACTATAAAAATACCGTGACCATCTCTAGATTTTTTAATATCTTTTGACCCAACATATATTCTTTGTCCTGGTTTACTTATTCTTTTCAAAGTTGGAACGTATTTAGTAGTTCTAACATCGTTAAGAGTAAGCATAATAGATTTTTTATTATTTTCTTCTTCAATAACCTCAAAATCTGCTATGTATTTATTTTTCTTAAGAATTTTAGAAATATCTGCTTTAATTGCTGAATAAGGAAGTTTAACTTCTATAATTCTAGCCATATAAGCATTTCTAATTCTTGTTAATAAATCTCCAATAGGATCTATTATCATAACAATAAAATTAATAACTAAATTTATTTTTTTAACTAACTATTACCAACTTGATTTTCTAACACCTGGTAATTCTCAAGCATTAGCTTTTTCTCTAAAACATATTCTACAAATATCAAAAGCTCAAAGATAACCTCTAGTTCTTCAACATGCACCACAACAGTTAAAAACTTTTGTAGCCTCTTTTGGTTTTCTTCAATCTAGGATAGCTTGTAAAAAGCTTTTTTTAAGCTTGTTAGCTTTAGCGATTTTTGCTTTTCTAGCCATTTGTGTATATTTTTAATAAAGTAAACTTTTATTTAGAAAAAGGAAATCACATCATTGTTAATAATTCCTTTCAAGCTTCTTTGTTTTTTGCAGTAGTTTTAACAGTAATTTGAATACCGTGATTTTTAACTACATCATCATGAGGAACTTCTAGAAATATAGAATGTTCTTTGATTCAGAAATTGTAATTTCATTGTGTATCAAAACCATTCTTATTTATACCTCTAAAATCTCTCACTCTTGGTAAAACAGCATGTACTAATTTATCAAGAAAATCATACATTCTATCTCATCTTAAAGTAACACTAAGTCAAACTGGCATTCAAGCTCTTAATTTAAAGTTTGAAATTGCTTTTTTAGCATATCTAACTGTACAAGCTTGTCCAGCAATAAGAGTTAAGTGTTCTTGTAAAGAAGAAAAATCTTTATTTCCTGTTCTTACATATGTTCAAATTCACATATTTAAAACAACTTTTTCAATTTTAGGAATTTCCATAACATTTGAAATTTGTAGTTTTTCTTTAAGAGCAGGAGATATTTCTTTTAAATATTTATCCTTAAGCATTTGTCTCAAGTTTTACAAAATAAACTTTTTAACTATTTAATAATATATTTTTTAGCATCTCAACCTTTTTCAGCTAGTGCTTTTTTAGAAAATCTGAATTTCTTTGAAACTCATTTTTCTTCAATTTTTACGAATCCAACTCTAGTTGGTTTTTCAGTAAAAGGACAAATTAGCATAACGTTTGAAGCATCTATAGCTTTTTCCATTTTAACAATTTGTCATGGATTAGTACCTTGTCTTTTTAAATGTCTAGTTACAATATTAATATCTTTTACGATAATTTTGTTTGTATCTGGAAATACTTTTAAAACAGTAGAAACTTGTCCTCTATCTTTTTCTTTCCCTGACATAACTTGTACTTTATCTCAAGTTCTTATTTTCATAATTTGTTTCTTATAATAATTATAAAACTTCTGGAGCTAAACTCACTATTTTTTGATGTCCTAATGCTCTCAATTCTCTTGCAACAGGTCCGAAAATACGAGTTCCTCTTGGATTATTATTATCATCAACAATAACGCAAGCATTATCATCAAATCTTACATAAGATCCATCTTTTCTTCTAACTTCTTTAGATGTTCTAACAATTATAGCTTTTACTACTTTTTTCTTTTTTACTGTTCCATCTGGGGCAGCTTTTTTAACAGCGCAAACTATAACATCACCAATAGATGCATATCTTCTGTGAGAACCTCAAAGTACTTTAATACATAATACTTCTTTAGCTCAAGAATTGTCAGCAACAACTAATCTTGATTCTGTTTGTATCATACAATACGATTCTTAAAAGTTAAACTAATTTTTCTCAACAACCTCCCATCTTTTTAATTTTGATGTTGGTCTAGTTTCTTTAATAGTTACAATATCTCACTCTACACATGAATTTGTTTCATCATGAGCATAAAATTTACTTGTAACTCTAAATCTTTTCTTATATTTTGAGTCATTTTTATAAGCATGAACAGAAACTACAATAGTTTTATCCATCTTATTACTAGTAACTACACCTTTTTTTGTTCTCATAAATTTTAATATTTATTTAAAAATAATTAACATATATTTAAACCTTTTGAATTTGCAACAGTTTTAATTTGTGCAACATATCTTCTTAAAGATTTAATCAAATGAGTTTGTTTTAATTCACCTACTTCTTTTTTCATACTAAGTATGTAAAGAGTTTTAGAAGAAATAGATAATTCAGATTTTAAACCTTTTTCATCCAACTCATTTAATTTTTTAAGTTCTTTTAAGTTTAAGTCTTTAATTTCTTTCATTTTAAAAATGATTAATCAACTATTATTTTAGTTTTTATAGGTAATTTATATGCAGCAAGTCTAAAAGCTTCCCTAGCAATTTCTGGTGTTACTCATGTTATTTCAAATAACATTCTACCAGGTTTTACAGGGGCTCTATACATTTCAACAGATCATTTACCTCAACCCATTGGCACTTCTAATGGTTTAGTAGTGAATGGTCTATCTGGAAAAATTCTAATCCAGATTTTACCTCATCTTTTAACGAATCTAACCATAGCTCTTCTAGCAGATTCAATTTGTCTAGAAGTTATAAAACCTCTAGTCACGGCTTTTATTCAGTAATCACCGAAAGCCAAACTTGAACCCCTAACAGCAACTCATCTTAGTCTTCATCTATGGGCTTTTCTATATTTTGTTCTTTTTGGTTGTAACATTTTCTAGTACAATTAGTATATAAAAAAACATGAATTGTCAAGTTTTTATTTTTTATAGATATCTCATTTATATATCCATACTTTTAAACCAATAGTCCCATAAACTGTTTCAGCTCTAGTAGCAACATAATCTATGTCAGATCTAATAGTTTGAAGTGGAATAGCTCATTCTTTAAAAGTTTCTTTTCTAGCAATTTCGGCTCAATTTAATCTTCAACCTACTTTTACTTTGATTCATTTACCACCTTTTTCCATTGTTTTTGCAATGGCTTGTTTAATAGCTCTTTTGTAAGGCATTCTTTTTTCGATTTGATTCGCAATCATAAACCCTACAATTTTTGCATTTAAGTCTGGATTTTTAATATCTCTTACTTCAAGAGTTACTTTACCTCAAACTTTTTTACTTAATAAAGCAACTAAATTATCTTTATTTTCTCAAGTTTTCCCTAAAATAAGTGCTGATTTAGCTGTATATACAACTATTTCAATTACATCTTGATCTTTAGAAACTAATATATCACCTAATGGAATACCTTTTAATTCTTTATCCAAAAGTTGTCTAACTTTTATATCTAAACTTAAAGAGTTACTATAAGTTTTTTTATCTTCAAACCAAGTAGATTTCCAAGATTTAATATAAGGAGTTCTAAATGCTATCGGATTAACTTTATGTCCCATAATATAAATTATTTAATAATTATAATGAATAACTCTACTCTCAATGGAGCGGATATTATTTTACCTGTAATTCTAATTTTATATTAGATGTTCTTTTAAGAATTGGGTGCATTCTACCTCTTGAAACAGGATTTCATCTTTTGTATACTATTCCTTTCGAAATAATAAGAGAACTAATTTTCAAGTTTTCTAGTTTTTGAGAATCGTTATTTACGGCATTTGAAACTGCTGAAGCTAAAACTTTGTATAATAAATCTGCTCATTTTTTTGGAGCAAATTTTAAAAATTTTAAAGCTTCTTCTGCATCATTACCTCTAACAATTTCAGCAACAACTCTTAGTTTTTTCGGAGAAATTCTTATATTTTTTCCGTATGCTTTCATAGCTATTGTTGGCTAAATAAGTAAATTATTATACCCGTCTTTCAGGGATGGTTAGAATAAATCTAACTCGTGGGCCTTTCTATTTTTTATTTCATGCATGACCTCTGAATATTCTAGTCATTGAAAATTCTCATAATTTGTGTCATACCATATCTTCAGTAACGAATACTGGAGAATGAACTTTACCGTTATGAACACCAAAAGTATGTCATACAAATTCTGGAGCAACAGTACAAGCTCTTGACCAAGTTTTAATTACACCTTTTTTTCATGATGCATTCATAGCAACTACTTTTTTCATTACTCTATCATCTATATAAGGTCATTTTTTTAAACTTCTTGTCATAAGTTGTTTTTATAAAAATTTAAATTATACCATTAATTTACCTTTTCTTGTTCTTAATATCCATTTAGAAGTAGTATTTTTTCTACTTCTAGTTTTACCTCATAGAGCAATTTTACCCCATGGAGTTTTTGGTCATTTCATACCAATTGGATTATGACCTTCTCAACCTCCATGTGGATGGTCAACAGGGTTCATAGATTTACCAAGAACTGTAGGTCTTTTTCACATCCATCTTGATCTACCAGCTTTACCAATTACAACTTGGTTGTGGTCAGGATTAGAAACTTGTCAAATAGTAGCATAACATTTTTTGTGTACTAATCTAATTTCACCTGAAGGCATTTTTACTTGTGAGTATTCTCATTCTTGTGAATAAACTGTACCAAATGAACCTGCTGATCTAATTGAAGAAGCTCAACTTCAAACAATTAACTCTAGATTGTAAATTTGTACTCCTGTTGGAATATTTCAAATTTCCATTCTATTACCATTATCAAGTGATGTTTTTGTGTCAGCAACGATAATATTACCTACTTTCATATCTTTATGAGCGATAACATATCTTCTTTCACCATCTTTATAACAAACTAATGCGATAAATGCTGATCTATATGGATCGTATTCTATAGTTTCAACTTTAGCTTCGATTCATTTTTTATCAACTCAGTAAAAATCTACTAGTCTATATCTTTGTGCATGACCACCTCATTGGTGTCTCACTGTAATTGTTCAAGTATTATTTCTACCTGAATGTTTTTTTAATTTAACTGTAAGAGCTTTATAAGGAGAAGAAGTTGTAATTTCTTCATAAGTATTAACAGTCATTCATCTTCTACCTGGAGTAGTAGGTTTAAATTTTTTAATTCCCACTTTCTTATTTTTAAGAACTAAATTATTTTATAATTGAATAATCTATCTTAGCTTTTGTATCTTTTAAGGTAACATAAGCTTTTTTACTAGATCTTTTTCTTAATTGTACTCATTTTTTTGCATACTTGAATTTTTCTCTAGTATGTAAAACATTAACACTATCAACATCTACTCAATAGATTTCTTTAACAGCTTTCTTAATATCTATTTTAGTAGCACCTGATGAAACTTCGAATACATAAGTATTTTTTATTAAACTTAAGTTAGAAGTTTTTTCAGTTGTTATAGGTTTTTTTAATATTCTAAATAATCTCATATTTATAATTGTTTAGATTAAAATTATTTTGCTAAATTATCTAAGTTAGATAAAGAATCTTTTAATAAAACTAATGTTTTATATTTCAATAAATCTTTAACATTTAAATAATCAACTAGTATACTTTTAACATAAGGTAAATTTGAAGCTGATTTTTCAATCATTTCATTTTTTTCTGATAAAGCTAGTAAAACATTTTTTTCATAAGGTAAAGCTTTTAAAACTTTTTCCATATTTTTAGTTTTTACATCACTAAATTCAATTTTATCAATAATAATTAGTTCTTTATTAGCTAATTTTGATGATAAAACAACGAATAAAGCCTTTCTTCTTTCTTTTCTATTCATAGAAAGTTCGAAGTTTACAGTATTTCTTGGACCAAATGCAACTCAACCTTTCTTTCTGATAGGTGATCTATTTGAACCCATTCTCGCTCTACCTGTACCTTTTTGTTTATATATTTTTCTTGTAGAACCTCTTCTATCTCATCTAGTTTTAGTATGAGCAACTACCATTCTATTATTAGCTAGTTGATATACTAATGCTCTATGAACAAGACCTTCATTTAGTTCTAATCAAAACACTGAAGAATTTAATTCGATTTCTCAAATTGATTTTCATGCTTGATCAAATAAATTAGTTTTCATTCGATTTTAACATTAATAACTAAAAAATAATATTTACGTATGAATTTCTTCATCCTGGAACTCATCCTCTTACACCAATAACACCAATTTCTTTATTAACTAATTCAACTGGTATATTTTTAATTGTAAATTGCGTATCACCTAAATGACCATGCATTTTTTTACCTTTATGTGTTCTAGTAGGTTTTCTGTTACCAATAGAACCAAGAGCTCTATGGAATTTAGAACCATGACTAGCAGGTCCTCAATGAAAGTTATGCTTTTTCATAGCTCATGTAAATCATTTTCATTTTGAAAATCATTCAACACTTACTTTAACATCACCTTCTAATACATCTAATGAAACAGTATCTCAAACATTGTATCTTCCTTTTTCAGCTTCTGAAACTGGAAATTCTTTAATTCTTGAAAAAGCACTTTTATTCAATGTAACTTTTCCTTCAGCTAATTCTGCATTAGCTCCATTTATTAAAACTCAAATGATTATAGCTTCATAACCATCTTTTTCTAGAGTTTTAAATCATATTACTCTAAGTTCTGGAACTTGTAATAAAGTTATTGGGATAAATCTATCATCCTTAACAACTCTAGTCATTTCTAACTTAGTAGTTATAATTCAAGCCATATAAAATACAGTTTACAAATATAAAGTTAGAGGTTAAACGATCCCCGCAAGCGAGTAGTTTAACTTAACCTCTTTTAAAAAACTTTTCGTGATATTTCTAAAAAGCTCCGTGATTATATAAAAAAGTTAAAAAATGTCAAAAGAAATTTTAAAGTTTTTTAATTGTTATAATATATATAGGTAAAAGGTCTAGTTAAAATAAAAATATATGAAAATGTTACTTTCATATATTTTTTTATTAAAAATTTTATAATCATTGAACTATAAAAGGTGAAAGACTTGAGTTAGTTGTTCAATCTCATAATTGTCCTGCACTATTATCTCACCAACATTTTATATTTAAAGTACTATATAAAGCACAATTATAACCTCACATATTTCTAGACAAAGTCAATATATTAGATGCAGGAATAGGTGTTACTAAATTATTACTTGCTTCATAAGGTAATTGAGATCATCAATCAACTACAAATAAATCACTAGCATTTTTTATTATACTTGGACTATCTGTTACAGTATTATACATATAATAATTTCATTTTACTACTGCTTCATTTCTTTCTTCATTTATTGTTGCGATTTGCAAAAAATTATACGCTCATGTACTTGTTCATCATTTTGCATATGATAATATATAATCTGATTTTGTTGTTGGATCTTTAAAACTATTTCAGTCTTCTTTTAATTGTGAAAATTTTGGTGTTCATTGGATTGCATTTGTTGCTATTTCATTTATTATTACTGGTTTTGTTGATTGATTTTCTATTAATTCTCATCATGTTACTCATTTTATTTGTTCTACTGATACTTTTTTCAAAATATTACTTATATCACTTTCTCTTTTACTATCTCTTGCTGATCAACTATATCATTGTAAATTTATAAACGCTATTGTACCTAAAATTGCTAATATTGTTATTACAACAATTAGCTCAACTAGTGTAAAGGCTTGGGTTTGTTTTTTCATATTTTTCATAAATGTAATATTAATTATATGTACAAATTATATATGCAATGTTAGTATTGTAAAAAAATGTTTTTATTAACCTAATAATTAAACTTTTTTTTATTGACATTTTTATTTATATTTTTTAAATATATTTTTACTAACTTGACTAAAAAGTTATTTACTTATACTTATAATAAAAAAATAATATTAAACAAGCAAAATGATAAAAAAATTAATACGTATTGAAGAACTTATGCTAACTCTTGATGAAGATGAAAAACTCTTAGAATGAAAAATACTTAAGATATTAAACATACAAAAAACAGATTTATTAAAATTTGAAATAGTAAAAAAGGCTGTTGATTCTAGAGATAAAGGTAAAATACTTTTTGTTTATTCTCTAAATATAGATACTAAAGACAATGAAAAAATAATTACTTCAAAAAATCCTATTTTTCAAAAAAATGTAAAAAAACATAAGATTAGATTAATTGAACCCTTTATTTATACAATTGATAAAGTTGATACTTCTAAAGTTAAAAATCGTCCAGTTATAATTTGAAGTGGTCCTTCTTGATTACTTGCTTGAACTATCCTTGCAGAAGCTTGACTAAATCCAATAATTATAGAAAGATGAAGTGAGGTTAAACAAAGAGTTATTGATGTTCACAATTTATTTACAAAAAGAGAATTCAAAAAAAATAGTAATGTGCAATTTTGAGAATGATGAGCAGGAACTTTTTCTGATGGTAAATTATATACTCTTGTAAATGACCCTAGAAGTAAATATATATTTGAAGAATTTGTGGCAGCTTGAGCACCAGAAGAAATAATATATAGTGCAAGACCTCACATAGGTACAGATAGATTAAGATGAGTTGTTAGAAATATGAGAAAAAAAATCATTTCTTTAGGTTGAGAAGTTAGATTTGATACTCTTGTTACTGATTTAGAAATAGAAAATAATAAAATAAAAAATGTTATTTTAGAAAACTGAGAAAA
>Ga0100398_1000907_pt1 | contig 26142 bp, 26 predicted proteins | sample CryGeymeta201522_FD_81568 | JGI IMG/M metagenome (GOLD analysis project Ga0100398, IMG submission 81568) | Groundwater microbial communities from Crystal Geyser aquifers in Utah, USA - Crystal Geyser metaG 2015-22 | ecosystem: Environmental > Aquatic > Deep subsurface > Groundwater | place: USA...
GCCGGGCTGGCCAGGATAGCGGCGGCAAGCGCCACGGTGATTGCGCGTTTCATTTCGTTTCCCTCATGTCTGGCAAAGTTTGACGCACCTTGCTGCGGCGTCGGTCTAGCCGCCCAATGTAACGGTCGGGTAACCGTTTTCACACTGGCGCTCACCCCTTTACGCCGCCGCCTGCAAAGCCCTGCAACACATATTTCTGGCCCAAAAGATAGACCAGGATCAACGGCAGGGTCGAGGCAACGGAACCTGCCATCAACAGCGCCCATTCCGCCTCGAATTCCCCGACAAACCGCATCAGACCCAGCGGCACGGTGCGCAATTCGGGTGAATTCAGATACAACAGCGGGCGCAGCAATTCATCCCAGTTGTTGATGAAGGCGATGACGAAGATCGAAATCAGCGCCGGCCGCGCCAACGGCAGGTACACCCGCCAGAAAATGCGGAACGGCCCGGCGCCGTCAATCCGCGCCGCCTCGCCGTATTCGTTGGGCAGGCTGGCAAAATATTCGCGCAGCATGAAAGTGCCGAATGACCCGACAAGAAAGGATGGCACGATCAGCGGAAGAAATGTGTCGATCCAGCCCAGCCCGCGCATCAGCAGGAATTCGGGAATGATCGTCACCTCGGTGGGCACAAAGGCAGTGGCAAGGATCAGCGCAAAGATCGCGGTCTTGCCGGGCAGGTGCATCCGCGCAAAGGCATAGCCCGCCAAGGCGCAAGTCGCGACCTGCCCCAGCGCCGCAGTGGTGGAAACGAAGAACGAGTTGCGGAAATACAGCAGGAAATCGTGCCGCGTCAGAACCTCGGTATAATTGGCCAGAGGATCGGGACCAAACAGCAGGGTGGGCACGAAACTGGGCGGCAGGCGAAACACCTCGCGGCTTTCCTTGAAACTGGTGATCAGCATCCACGCAAACGGCAACAACGTGACGGCTGCATAGACCAACAGCACGCCATACAGGGCCACCAGCACCGAGGCGCGTTTCAGGCGTGCGTCATTCATGGACCCAACGCTTTCTCAGCCAGAAATTCAGCAGCGTCACCAACCCGATCGCAAAGCACAACAGATAGGCCAGTGCTGCGGCATAGCCCATTTCGAAATGCACGAAAGCATTCTGATAGATGTAAAAGGCCAGCGTGGTCGAGGCCCGGTTCGGCCCGCCATTTGTCAGCGCATAGGTTATTTCAAAGGTCTGGGTCGACCGGATCAGCGCCAGGATCAGCACAAAGAACAGGCTGCGCGACAACAGCGGCAGGGTAATCGCATAAAACCGTCGGAACGGCCGCGCGCCGTCGATGCGGGCGGCCTCATAATACCCCGGATCAATGGTCTGCAACCCGGCGATCAGCAGGATCATATAGAACCCGGCATCTTTCCAGATCGAAACGATCGCCACGGCAGGCAAGGCCCAGGCCGGATCGGCCAACCACGCCTGACCTTGCAGGCCCACCATATCCAACAGGTGGTTCAACAGCCCGAACCGGGTGGAAAAGATCCAGCGCCACGCCAGCGTGATCGCCACGGTCGCCGTGATATAGGGCAGGAAAAACGCCCCGCGAAAGAACGCCGACGACCGCAACCCGTTGTTCAGCACCACGGCAAGGCTGACCGACAGAACCACCACCCCCGGCACATACATCGCGGTAAACCACAGCGTGTTGCCCAGCACCTGACGCGCCACCGGCGAAGACAGGATGTGGATGTAATTGTCAAAGCCAACCCAGACGATGTCATCGAAAATCCGCCAGTCGGTGAACGACAACACAAAGGCCCAGACGATGGGAACAAGCCGAAACAGCACCAGCCCGACAATTGCGGGCGACAAGAACAGCAGCGCCGGCAACCAGTGTTTCCACCGCGCCGGGCGCTGCGCGAGCCGGGACTGGCTTGCACGCGCCCCGGTGCGGGGCGCGTGCTGTGGCATCGTATCGCTCAACGTGACAGAACGTCGTTGCCATAGGCGGTGGCGGCGGCCAGTGCATCGGACAGCGGTTTGCGGCCGTTGAACACTTCATCCAGCTCACCGTTCAGACCGCCCGATCCGGCTGCGGCATAGCCGCGCCAATCGCTCCAGTTGCGGGTGAAACCGGTGTAAAGCGGCTGTTCGCCGATCTCGAGGATCAGTTCCATGTTGTCGGGCTGTTGGCCACGGCCCAACCATTGCTCGGTTTCGGCCGTGGCGGTCCAGGCGGGCACCTTGCCGGCGGTGAAATCGGCGGCGCTCAGGGTCGGGCCGGTCATATGCTGGACAAAGGCCCAGGCCAGATCGGCCTGTTCAGTGTCGGTGGTCACGGCCAGCATATCGGCCCAGGCATAGGCCGCCGCCGTTTCAGGCGTGGCATCGGGGCCCATCGGCACCTGTGCGATGCCCCATTCAAACGTATCACCCACCAATTTGCGGGTGTTGTCGATGTTCCACGATCCATCGACCCACATCGCCGCCATGCCCATGCCGAACACGTCCTGCTGGCGAACGCCTTCCAATTCCTGCGGGCGCGGCGCAAAGCCATCGTCGACAAGTGATGCGAGGAAGGCCAGCGCGTTCACTGCCGGTTGGGTGATGTCCAGCGCCGAACCATCGGCGGTGACATAGCGCCCGCCGTTGCGAAACACCCACGGATCGGTGTGGGCATAGCGACCGTAAACCCAATAGCCGTATTGTTCGGGCGTGCCGTCGGCGTTTTCATCCACGGTCAACGCCTCGGCTGCGGCGCGGAAATCTTCCCAGGTCCAGGTGGCATTCGGATAACCGACCCCCGCCGCATCGAATGCGGTGCTGTTGTAATACAGAACCGGCGCGACCCAGTTCTGCGGAAAGGCCACCTGTGCGCCGCCAATATTGCCGATGTTCACCGCGCTGGTGAAATACCCGTCAAGCGCGGAGTCACCGATATACGGGCTGAGGTCGAGCAGATTGCCCGCCGCGGCCCATTCCTGCACGAAGCCCGAAGACATCGCCATCACATCCGGCAGATCGCCCGACGCGGCCTGCGCCGAAACGCGCGGCCAATAATCGGCGGGCGGCATCGCCTGCACCTTCACCGTGACGCCGGGGTGGGCTGATTCGAAGGCGGCAATCGCCGGCGCCTCGATCTCGACCTGTTCGGGCGACCACAGCATGTAGGTCAGCGTGGTATCTTGTGCCGCTGCCGGCATGGCCCCCGCAAACATCCCGAATGCGCACAGCGCGGGCTTTAATCCAAATGCGCGCAGCGCTGACCTTTTCGTCGTCATGACATCCCCTTCGTCATCAAATCTTCACACGCCGCCGCATGGATAACCCCGGCGGGCCATGCGACACCTAGGTCAGTTCAATGATGGTTTCGTGACACCACCCGGTGCGCGCACCGGGAAAACGGAAAGACGAAATGACAGCGGATCACATATTGGGCCAACTGCCCTTTGCGGCGCCCGGCCGGTTCTGGCGGGGCAACATGCACATGCACAGCACCCGGTCGGACGGCGCCCATGGCGTGGCCGAAGCCTGTGCCGCCTATGCGCGGGAAGGGTATGATTTCGTTGCCATGACCGATCACTTCCTGCCGCAATACGATTATCCCATCACCGACACGCGCGCCTGCCGCACCGACCGCTTCGTCACTCTGGCCGGGGCCGAACTGCATCAGGGGCGGCTGAGCAATGGTGAGCTTTGGCACATCACCGCCGTCGGCCTGCCGTGGAATTTCGCCGCCCCGACCGAGGACGAAACCGCAGCTGAAATCTGTACCCGCGCAACAGAAGCCGGGGCGTTTCTGGCGTTTGCCCATCCCGGCTGGTTCGCCCTGACGCCCGAGGATACGCGCACCCTGCCGATGGTTCACGCTGTCGAAGTGTACAACCACGGCACCGAAACCGGGCAGATGCGTGGCGATGGCTGGTATCTGACCGATATGGTGCTGAACGAAGGCCGCCGCCTGACCGCCGTCGCCAATGATGACATGCACCGCCTCGGCCTTGGGTTTGGCGGCGGATGGACGATGGTCAAGGCGGATGTCCTGACGCCCGAGGCTGTGCTGGCCGCGCTGCACGCGGGACAGTTCTATGCCAGCCAGGGGCCGGTCATTCACGACATCCGGATCGAGGATGACATGATGGTGGTGGACTGTTCACCGGTGGTAACCGCCGCGCTGGTGGGCAGCCGTGCCCGCCGAATCGCCGGGCAGATCACCGAAATCGCCACCCGCGTCCGCCTGCCGCTGGCGCAGGCAACCGAGGGTTACATGCGCCTGATCCTGCGCGACCGGCACGGACGCCACGCCTGGACAAACCCGGTCTGGCTGGACTGAGGCGGGACATGGCCAACGTCGCCTTTCGCGGAATCAGCCGCAACTTTGGTGCCACAAAAGTGTTGCGCGGCATTGATCTGGACATCGCGGACGGGTCGTTCACGGTGATCGTCGGGCCGTCCGGCTGTGGCAAATCAACGCTGCTGCGCATTCTTGCCGGGCTTGATGAACCGACGGCGGGCAATCTGCACATCGGCGGGCGCGATGTGACGGGGCTGGAACCTGTCGAACGGCGCATCGCCATGGTGTTCCAGAACTATTCGCTGTACCCGCACATGACCGTGCGCGCCAACATGGCGTTTCCGCTGCGATCACAACGGATGGGACGGGCCGAAACGGCGGCGGCCATCGCCCGCGCCGCCGAAATCCTGCGCATCCAGGATCTGCTGGATCGCAAGCCTGCGCAACTGTCGGGTGGCCAGCGTCAAAGGGTTGCCATCGGCCGCGCCATCGTGCGCGAACCTTCGGTTTTCCTGTTCGACGAACCGCTGTCGAACCTCGACGCCGCGCTGCGCGGCGAAATGCGCGTGGAACTGGCCGAACTGCACCGCACGCTGGGCACCACCATGGTCTATGTCACCCACGATCAGATCGAGGCGATGACCATGGCGCAGCAGATCGTCGTGCTGAACGCGGGCCGGGTGGAACAGATCGGCGCGCCGCTGGATCTGTATCACCGCCCGGCCACCCGGTTTGTCGCCGGGTTCATTGGCCAGCCGCGGATGACACTGCTGCCGGCCCGGGTTGTCACCGCCGATCCGCATCATGTGCTGGCCCAGATCGAACCGGGGGTGCGTGTGACTGCCCTCGCCGATGGCCGCGCCCTGTCGCCCGGTGATGCCGTAGAGCTGGGTCTGCGGCCCGATGACCTGACGCTGGGGACAGACGGTGATATTCCCGTGCGCCTGACCCTGCTTGAGCGGCTGGGCCCGCAAACCGTGGTGCATGGCCGCACCGGCGCGGGCCTTGGCCTGTGTGTCGTGGTGCAGGGCGACGCGCGGCTTGAACCGGGCGCGGCAATGCATTTTGCCGCGCCGCCCGACAAGGTGCATGTGTTTGATATGGCTGGCCGCGCCCTGCCCCGCCGCGAGGGGGTTTGATGGCACAGGTTCGGATTTTACAGCGTCGGCTTGCCTCGGGGTGCGAGGTGCGGGTGGTTCGGATTGATCCACAGGGGTTTTCCGTACTGCCCTTGTTCACCCGTGACGCGCCATCGGACGAGACGCGCCTGGCCCTGACCCTGGCCGGGGCGCGGCTGGGCCTGCCCGTCGTGGCCGTGCCCCCCGCTGATCAGCGGATCGCCCCGCGCGAGGTGGACGGCACGCTGCGGCTGGCGCGTCGGGCCGGGCCACGCATCGGCGCGGCCTGTGCGCCGCTGCGCCTGTTGCGCACGGTCGCGTCGGGGCTTGGGCCGGATGAATTGCTGATCAACGCCAATCACTTCCTGTTCCTGCCCCCCGAGGTGGAAACCCCCTTTGATGCCTATGGCGATCCGATCGGCCTGACCCTGGCGGATGGCCTGATCGAAACCCCGCCACAGGCCCGGCGCGCCTGTCTGGTGATCGGCGCAGAGGGGCCGGCCATCCGGCGCATCGGTTTTGCCGACACCGGCATCCGCGCCGCGGATCAGCGCGCCTTTGTGCCCCATCCGTTCGGCCCGCCCGACCGCACCGGCCCCGGCACCGCCTTTGCGCTGTTTCACGGTTCGCACAACGGCGCGACGCCACCGGGCGCGGCGAACTGGGACGTGGCCTTTGTCGGGCGCCACCCGGTGGCGCTGTCCCAAGGCGGCGGACTGTCGATTCCGCGCGCGGGCTGTGTGTTGCGCTGCGCCACCCGCACCGAGGCCGAAGCAGTGGCCGCCGGCCCCCTGACCTATGTCCTCGCGGGGTTGATGCAGGGCGTTCAATCCGGTCCGGTCATTGTCGAAGACGGGTTGCCCACCGATACGGCCCCCGATGTTTTTGCCGCCGAGCTGATGTCGGGCACGGCGCCGCGTCCCGATGCGGTTGCCGTCTCGCCCCATGCCTGGGCGGCGGACTGGCACAAAACCCGCGCCGCGCGGATGGCGGCGGGTATTTCCCCGGACGGGCGGGTGTTCTTCTGCGCTGTCGAGGGCACCTCGTCGTTTCTGCGCGATGGCGCGGCCAAGGGTGCGACACTGCACGATCTGGCCTGCCTGATGATCACCGAAGGCGCCGCCCGTGCCATGCATCTGGACGGGGGCGGTTCGACGCAGGTGTTCTGCCACGGCGGCGGTGCCTTGATCGAACCGCGCGACGTGCACCACGCCATGACTGACAGCCCGGCACAGTTCGACCGGCCTTTGCCGCTTGGCCTCAGGTTGTTCTGATCTGCGGTGCGACGGACCGGCCGGCACATCTGCCGCAAATGGCGTTTCGCGTTTGACGTGAATCAGCGTTCATCGGACATCGGTCTTGTCTGACCGGGATGCCGCAAATTCTGACCCAGGTTCAACGCGAAACGCTTCAGCGTGCCATCCAACCGCCATCGACGCTCAGGATTGCGCCATGGATGTAGCGTGACGCAGGGGCGGCCAGAAACACCGCTGTTTGGGCAATATCCTCGGGCTGGCCCCAGCGGCCCGCCGGAATACGGTCAAGAATCGCCTGACGGCGGGCTGGATCGGCGCGCAGGTCGGCGGTGTTGTTCGTCTCGATGTATCCCGGCGCAATCGCGTTCACGCCCACGCCCCGCGCCGCCCATTCATTGGCCAGCAATTTCGTGATCCCGGCCAGACCATGTTTCGACGCCGTGTAGGACGGCACACGAATGCCCCCCTGGAACGACAGCAGCGACGCAATGTTGACGATCCGCCCTTCGCGCCCGGCCGCAAATGCCGCCCTGGCAAAGGCCTGGGACAGGAAGAACACCGCTTTCAGGTTCACATCCATCACCGCGTCCCAGTCTTCTTCGGTGAAATCGGTGCTGTCGGCGCGGCGGATGATTCCGGCGTTGTTCACCAGAATGTCGATTGCGTGACCGGCAAACACCCCTTGCCCCGCCATCGGATCGGCCAGATCCAGATGCAACGCCTCGGCGCTGTCGATCAGCGCCACGGTGTCATCACAGGCCGACCGCCCGGCGCAGATCACATGGGCGCCAGCCTGCCCCATGGCCACGGCGATGGCCCGACCGATCCCGGCATTGGCGCCGGTCACCAAAGCGGTCTTGCCCGCCAGGGAAAACGGGTTCATCGCAAATCCCCTATCGCTATCATATCCATGTCCTTGTAATCGACGTTGTCGCCCGCCATCGCCCAGCAAAAGCTGTAGCTGCCGGTGCCCACACCACAATGGATCGACCAGGGGGGCGAAATCACCGCCTCTTCGTTGGCCATCACGATATGGCGCGTTTCCTGCGGCGCACCCATGAAATGGAACACCCGCTGTTCCGGGTCGAGGTCAAAATACAGATACGCCTCCATCCGCCGGTCGTGGACATGGGCGGGCATGGTGTTCCACACCGACCCGCCTTGGAACATCGTATAGCCCATGACAAGCTGACAGGTCTCCATCACATCGGGGTGGATGAATTGATAGATCGTGCGGGCGTTCGCCGTTTCCGCCGCGCCCATCCTGACCTGCCGCGCATCGCCCAGCGTCAGCAGGCGGTCGGGCAGGCTCCGGTGTGCCGGGGCCGACAGGATGTAAAACCGTCCCGGCCCCTCGAAGGTGATCGGGCCCGCCCCCATGCCGAGGTACAGAACATCGCCCCGCCCCATGGCGTGGGTCTTGCCGCCAGCCGAGACCATTGCCGCAGCGCCGATGTTCAGCACCCCCATTTCGCGCCGATCCAGAAGCGATGGCGTGCCCGCCTCGGCCACGGCATCCAGAACCAGCGGCGCGTCGCCCGGCACCGCGCCACCGACGATCATCCGGTCGTAATGGGTATAGGCCAGGGTCAGGGCACCGCTGCGGAACAAATCGCCCAAATGGAAGTTGGCGCGCAATCCGGTGGTGTCCAGGGTGCGGGTCTGGTCCGGGCTGACGGCGTAAAACGACGTGACACGCAACATGGGGCGTCCTTTCAGAGGAAATCGGCGCGACGTGGCGCAAAGCAATCGATCAACGTGCCGGGGTCAAGACACAGACAGCCATGCATCGCCCGGCTGGCAACAACAAGGCTGTCACCCGGCCCCACCTCGGTTTCAACGTCATCGACCGTGAACCGGAACCGCCCGGATTCGACATAGGTCGATTGCACATGGGGGTGGTTGTGCGGCTGGCCCATGGCCCCCGCCTGAAACCGAAAGGCCACGACCATCAGATCGGAATGATCTGCCAGCACCTGTCGGGTGACGCCCGGACCGGTATCGACAACAGGAAACTGCGACATGGGTGCTGGCCTTTCTCGGAAAGATGAGAATGCCGCTATGTCAGCAGGTCAGTTTCGTCAATCCCAGATTTGCCCGGAGGATGCGGTCACAGATCGCGCAACAGCATGTCGTCGCGCAGCGGCACCGTCTGCCGCTCGATCATCCGGTGCACCACCGGCCCGCCCGCCCCCCGGTGCAGGGCGCGCAGCCGGTCGGCCAAGGCGGCATCGGCAAGGGTGCGCCTTTCGTTGTGGCGGATGTATTCGCCCCATGTCGGCACATGATAGCTTTCGCTCCAATGTTCGGGGTGCTGAAGATCGCGCAGCAGCACCCATTGTTGCGCCCCGTCGCGGATGCGCACGCGGCGCCGCTGGGCCATCGCTGACAGAAACTCGGGCACGTCCTGCTGGGCGATCTCGTAATCCACCATCACCAACACCGGCCCGCTGCGATAACTGAGATCGAACCGCAGCGCCGGTTCACGGAACCGGTTCAGCGGATCAAGGTTCAGCCCCGAAAATTCGGGCAGGGGCAGGCGCAACCCGATCAGTGCCCCCAACACCAGAAGCACCGCCGCCACGGCCAGGGCGGCTCCGGGCCCGCTGCGTTCGGCCATGAGGCCCCAGATCAGGCTGCCCCCTGCCATGCCGCCAAAAGTGCCCGTCTGGTAAAGCGCCAGAACCCGCCCGACCACCCAGCGCGGCGTCGATAGCTGAATCGTCACGTTGAACATCGACAGGACGATCACCCAGCACGCCCCGGTCAGCAACAGCGCCGCACCCGACGCAACCGCGCTGGGGCTGAACCCCAGAACAACACAGCCGACCCCATACAGCACAAAGGCGCCGCGCGTGATGGTTTCGTTGTTGAACCGGTCGCGCAACCGCGCACTGGTCAGCGCCCCCGCCACGGCCCCGAGGCCGAAACACCCCAGCAGAACGCCATAGACAAAGGCATTGCCCTGCAACGTTTCGCGCACCACCACCGGCAAAAGCGCCAACAGGGCAATCGCCGCCAGGCCGAACCAGAACCCCCGCAGGATCACCCGCAACAGGTTGGGCGACATGGCGACATAGCGCAGACCGGCGGCAAAGGCGCTGCCCATCGGCTCGCGCGGCAGATGCGTGTCGCGCACCGGGGCCTTCCAGCGCAGCAGCGCCAGGATGATTGCCACATAACTGAACGCATTCACCGCAAACGCCGCCGCCGCCCCGGCCAGCGCGACAATGGCCCCACCGGCCGCCGGCCCGATGCTGCGCATCAGGTTGAAGCCCATGCTGTTCAACGACACCGCAGCGGGCAGTTCTTCGCGCGTCACGATATCGCCCATCGTCGCCTGCCATGACGGATTGTGCAGCGCGGTGCCACAGCCGATCAGGAACGTGAAGCCCAGCAACAGCCACGGCGACAGCCACCCGTTCAGCGCCATGAAGGTCAGCGTGACAGACACCACAAACATGAACCCCTGGGCAATCAGCATGACGCGGCGGCGGTCGAAATTATCGGCAAACACCCCCGCCATCAAGGAAAACACCATGATCGGCAGGGTGACCGACCCCTGCACCAGCGCCACCATGCTTTGCGAGTTGGACAGCGATGTCATCAGCCAGGCCGCCCCCACCGCCTGTACCAGCCCGCCGAAATTCGACGCCAGCGACGCAACCCAGAGCGACCGGAAGGTCTGGTTGCGAAACAGGATCAGGGGCGACGGGCGATCGGGCACGGAAACACCTTTTTGCGCGGCGGCGGCGGCAGGCCGGGCCGCCACAACACCTGGCCAAGTGTTAGGGCCATTGCCCGCCGTTGGCCAGAGCCGGGCGCGCCCGCCCTGTTCGCCGACAGGATCAGCCGACGCCTGCCATCAAAGCCGGGTCAAGTGATCCAGCACCCGCCCCGCACAGGCGGCCGTGTCGCGCCAACCGGGCAGTTGCGCCCCCGCTGCCGCCGCTGCCCGTGCCATCTGACGCCGCAGCGCGCCATCCTGCAACAGGCTGTCGAGGGCACGGGCAAAAGCCTCGGGCGCATCGGGGGGCACCAGAAGGCCCGCCTCGGGCGGCACTGTGTCAGGCACGGCACCGGTGCGGCAACTGACGATCGGCAGGCCATGCGACAATGCCTCGTCAAACACGATGCCATAGCCCTCGTAGCGGGTGGCCAGTGCAAATATGCTGGCCTGCGCGTAAAGCCCTGCCAGATCCGCCGCCGAAACCCGCCCGGCAAACCGCACCCGCCGGTTCAGCCCCAGCGCCAGCAACTGGCGCGCCAGCGCCGCACTATGCGCCGCGTCATATGTGCCGCCGGCAATCACCGCCTGCCACGCCGCCCCCTGAATCTGCGCCAGCGCAGCCAGTAAAACATCGTGCCCCTTGCGCGGATGCTGGATGCCCACCGCCAGGATCAGCGGCGGATCGATTGGCGCGGGCCGCACCATTGGCCGGTCGGTTCCAGGCCGGGCAATGGTGATGCGCCCCGGCGCAACGTCATATTGCGCCACAAGGGTGGCGGCGGTGTGCGGGCTGGGCACCAGAACATGGGCCATCAGGGCCAGATTGGCCCGTTCGCTGGCAAACAACTGGGCCCGCCGCGCCGCGCCCAGCCCCTGTTCCAGCGCCAGCGGGTGATGCACCATTGCCACCATCGGCGCGCGAACCCGGGCCAGCCCTGCGGTATCAGCCGCGCCCGAGATGAACCCATCGAGAATCAGCGCACGCGCGGGTTCCACCGCGCACAGCCGGTTGATGGCATCCTCCATGTCGCCCACCGTTGGATCGGGCCAGGACGCGCCCAGCTGGATATGCGCCACAGCGCGGCCCTGTGCGCGCAACCCTTCCAGCAGCCGCCGTTCATAGATGTAACCGCCGGTCAGGGTGGTCAGATCACCGGGAATCGCAAAGGCGGCGGCGCGCAGGGTCATGCCAACTGCTCGGGCGCATAGGTGCGCAGCACCCGCGCCTCGACCAGCCCCACCGCGCCATAGCCCAGCGCCGACAAGGCCGACACGATCACAACCGCGCTCCACAACATGTTGTAATCGGACAAGGACGCCGACAGCGCCATCAGGCTGCCGATGCCCTTGCCCGTTGCCAGCCACTCGACGACTGTCACCGCGAGGATCGCGGCGGGCACGTTCATCCGCGCCGCCGCGAAAAACGCCGGCGCCATGGCCGGGATGCCCACCCGCACCAGCCGCGCCACCGGTCCGGCGGCATAGCTGCGCATCACGTCCATCACCTGCCCCGGCGCGCGGCCCAGCCCGTGCAGGCAGGCGACAAAGGTGGGGAAAAACACCATCACCGCCACCAGAACGACCGTGCCCACCGCGCCCCGCCCCAGCAGCAGCACCACCAAAGGCGCCGTGGTCACGATCGGCACTGATCGCAACGCAATGGCCAGCGGCATCACCAGACCAGCCAGCCCCGGCACCAGCACCAGCAAAATCGCCAATCCCGCGCCCGCCACCAGCCCGGCCAGATAGCCCGGCACCAGAAACACCGCCGTTTCGGCCAATGCCGCAAACAGCGTGGCGCGGGTTGCCGCCGCATCGGGGGCGAGGACCAGCGCCTCAAACACATCAGCGGGGCGCTTGGCGAAAAACCGGCTGAGGCCCGCCCATTCCAGCGCCCCCCACCACAGCACAAGGGCAATTCCGGTGACGATTGCAATGTCACCCACCGCTGCGAACGGCCGGCGCGCCCCGGCCAGCGGCGGCGCTGCCAAAATCACCGGCGGATCATCGCGCAGCACCCGCCGCGCGACCCACCCAAGAGCCAGATAGGCGGCAATCGCCACAGCGGTGGCAACGCTGGCCAAGGCCCAGGTCATCGGCACGTCAAGGGCGCGCATTGCCCGGATGGTCAGCACGCCCATGCCCCGCTCGGCGCCGGTGAATTCACCCACCATCGCGCCCAGAAACGCCGCCGGCGCGGCAATCTGCAAACCGGCGAACAGATAAGGCAGCGCCGCCACCGCGCGCACATGCACCAGCGCCGACCACCGCCCCCGCCCATAGCTGCGCACCAGATCAAACCAGCTGGCCGGCACTGCCCGCAGCCCGACCAACAGTGGGATCAGCGTGGTGTAATACACCGCAAGCGCCGCCAACAGGATCTGTGGCCAGGGTCCGGGGCCGAAAAACACCCGCAGGATCGGCCCCGTCGCCACCAGCGGCAGGCAGAACACCAACAGGGCAAGGCCAGTCACCACCCCCTGACTGCGCGGCCACACCACGGCCACCGCAGCCAGCCCCAGCGCCGCCAGATTGCCCAGAAGAAACCCCACCGCCGCGTGGCCCAGCGTGACCGCAAGGGCCCGCCCCAACAGCCCGGCGTTGTTGGCGATATACACCACCACCTCGGACGGGGCGGCCAGAACATAAGCGCCACTCAGCCCCCGCGCGGCGGTTTCCCACAGCGCCAGAAAGCCGATCAGCGCCAGCGCCGTGGCAAACCCACCCCGCGCCGGGGCCGCCACAACAGCCGCCATCGTCATTGCGCAGCCAACGGCGGTTCGCGCGTCACCATGCCACGGGACAGGGCGGCAAACACCCGGTCGGTCAGCGCGTCAAATTCGGCGCTGCGCCCCAGATCGGGGTCGCGCGGGCGCGGCAGGTCCACCGCAATATCCTCGATCACTTCTGCCGGACGGGCGGACAACACGATGATCCGATCCGACAGCATAACCGCCTCGCTCACCGAATGGGTGACCAGAACGGTGGTGGTTCCCCGCGCCTCCCAGATCCGCGGCAGATCCTGGGCCAGTTGCTGACGCGTCAATTCATCCACCGCGCCGAACGGTTCATCCAACAGCAACAGCCCCGGCCCAGTGGCCAGTGCGCGGGCAATGGCAGCCCTCTGGCGCATTCCGCCGGACAAGGCCGCAGGGCGGACGTCGGCAAAGCCATCCAACCCCACAAGGCGGATCAGCTGATCCACATCCCGGTCCACCACCGGATGCCGCGCCAGCCCTAGGGCCAGTTCGATGTTGCCGCGCACCGTGCGCCACGGCAGCAGCGACGGATCCTGAAACGCCACCGCCAGACCGGCCCGTGCCAGCGTGTCAGCCGGCGGCGCACCGCCGATTTCAACGCGCCCGATGCTGGGCGTCTCCAACCCAGAGATCAGCCGCAGCAAAGTGGATTTGCCACAGCCGGACGGACCGACCAGCGCGGTGGTGTGGCCCGCCTGAAACGTCAGGTCGATCGGGCACAGCGCCGCTGTGCCATCCGGAAACGTCTTGCCAAGACCGGTGCAGACAATGCCCGGCGGCGGCCTGTCGTCACGCGCCATGAACCTCTTCCAAAATCGAACGGTCCCACAAGTCGGGCGTCACTGGGCGCCCCAGCAAGGCAAGGGTTTCGATGTTGGCGGCCACGGTTTCATCGCTCCACCAGCCAAACCCATTGGCGTCGGTCAGATCGGAAAACATCAGCGGCACCTGCCGTGTGGCCTGCAATTTCTGGGTCGGCAGATCCAGCCCGGCATCGGGGAACATCCGCACCGTCAGGTCGGCTGCGGCGTCGGTGTCGGCGCGATAGGCATCCCACCCGCGCACTTCCCCGGCCATCAGCGCCACCAGATCGGCCCGGTGGTTGGCGATGCTGTCATCGGTGGCGATATAGGTCTGCGAATGCAGCGCATAGCCATGGTCGGCCAACAGCATCGTCACGCTGTCCACGCCCTGCATCGCCATCGCCACCGGCAGATCGGTTTCCCAGCACAACAGGCAATCCACCTCGCCCGCCAACAGCGGTTGCGCCGAATACTGGGTCGGGATCACCTCGATCGCCGCGACATCCACGCCATTCAGGGTGCACAGCGCCTGCAACACCGGCATGTTGGCCAAGGCCATGCCGATCCTCTTGCCCACCAGATCGGCGGGGGTGTTCACCGGATTTACGGGCAGCGACGCCACGACAAACGGGTTTTTCTGCATCGCCACGCCAAGGATTTTGAAAGGCGCGCCCTGCGCCACGGCGGCGGCAGTGTAATCGGCGGCGGAAATGCCGATCAGCGCCGTGCCCGATACAACCGGCGGTTCCACCGGCGCGTTCGGACCGCCCGACAACAGCGCCACCTCCAGCCCGGCCTCACGCCAGAACCCCCGGTCCTGCGCGATGTAACTGCCGCCAAACTGCACCGAGTGCAGCCAGGACAGTTGCAGCGCTACCGCTGTTTGCGCCTGTGCCCGCCGTGGCCCAAGGCCCAGCGAGGCGGCACCCAGCCCAGCAGCCCCAGTGGCAAGAAGGCGGCGTCGGGAAAACGTGGATGTCATGGTCTGTCCTATCCTCGAAACCTATCCTCGAAAACTACCGACAAGTCTAAGTCGGGTCCGCCGGTTGGCAAGCTTTGCATTGTAGAAACCCGCTGGTCAGGGATCAACACGCCGCTGTGCCTTCCGTTTCACCGTCTGCGCCTTTGGCCGCAGCCACAACGGCACGACACCGGGCACAACGGCCACAAGAAAGGCGAGACCAAAGGCAATGCTGGCGGCAAGCCCTTGCGCCGCCGTTGCCCCGGCGATGGGAAACAGCGCCGCCGCGGCCCCTTCGCGCAGGCCCCAGCCACTGACTGAAATCGGGATCAGCATGGTGAACAGGATCAGCGGCACCAGCGCCATCACCGCCACCGGTGACAGCACAGCCCCTACTGCATGGGCGCAAAAGCCAAAGGCGGCGAGGTTGCACAGCGTCGTCGCGGCGCTGAGCCCCACCTGAGCGGGCAGAACCCCGCGCGCCGTCAAAGCGGCGGCCAGGGCCCGCCAGAATCCGCGCACGCCCTGCCCCAACCGGCCCGGCAGCCGCACAGCCGCCCACAGCACACCCGGCAGCGCCAGCCCCCCCGCGACAATCAGCATCACCGGCCCAAGCGCCCAGGCAGGCCAATCCACCCCGCCGGGCCGGGCCAGAGTGACCCCAAAGGCCAGCGTCATCACCACAAACATCGCGATCTGCCCGGCCAGCCGCTCAAACACCACGGCCTGCCCGGAGGCCAACAGCCCCGCCTGCCCCCGGCTGCGCACTGCGCGCCCGGCATCGCCAATCATGCCACCCGGCAGCGACTGGTTGACGATCTGCGACAGATAGTATTCGCCAATCGCCCGCCGCCGCGACAGCACAATTCCAAGCGCCCCGGCGGTCAGCCGCCAACGCAGTGCGGAAAACAGCGTTTGCAGGGTCAACGCGGCCAGTGCAGCCAACAGCCACCAAGGATCAGCCCGCGCCAGAATGGCCAGCGCAGCAGGCCCGTCTGCCACATGCCACAGCACCGCCAACAGGGCGAACGCCATGGCGATCTGCACCGCCCGGATCAGCCGGGGTGGCAGGGGGCGGCGCAGGATCATCCCGCCGCCCCGTCTGATGGCGCTGTCGAAAACGCCCGCAACAACCGGTCGCGCATCCGGTCCATCGGCACCACCGACGTTTCGGGCGCCGGGATCATCCCGCGCGTCCAGCCCCAGTCAGCCACCCGATCAACCAGATCAGCGGGGCCGATCACATGCACAGGCACATCGGGCCGGTCGTCCAGCGCGACAAACCCCGCCGCCTGATGATCGCCCACCACAAAGATCAGTGGCGGATCATCGGCATGGCGCGCCGCATAGTCGATCACCGTGCGCAGGGCATAATCAATCGACAGGCGGTACTGGGCGCGCACTCTGTCGCGATCGCGCCACACCACATCGGGCGGGTCACCCGCCATGGCCATCGCATCGAAAATCCGCCCGTCGCCGACATCGCCCCAAGGCACAAGATCGGGCACAGGCACCCATGGCGCATGGGACGACGCCAAAACCACCTGCGCAAACAGCGGCCGCCCATCGCCCTGCCCGCTGCGCAACAGCCGGTCCAGCGCCGTCAGGGTGAATTGATCCGGCATCGTCACCCAGTTGAACGGCAAACCCCTGTAGCCCAGACCGGCCGCCGCCAGCACGGTGTCAAACCCCATGACATCGGCCTCGGGCCAGGGCAGCGTGATCTGCGGCATCACCGCCGCCGTGCGAAACCCCGACCGCGCGGCGATGTGGAACAGCGTTTCCCGCCCGCTGACCAGCGCAGCGCGATACCGCGGCTGATCGTTGATCCACAGCCCGTTGGCAAAGGTCGCATGAGCCAGCCAGCTTTGGCCGCCCCGCGTCGGCGACGCCACAAACCCCGACCGCGTGGTCAGCCCCAATTCCGCAAGCCGCGCCGCACCATCGGCCAGCGTGGCGCGGTGCAGGTCGGCATACAGCGGTATGTCCAGACTGGCCCGGCCATAACTTTCAACGAACACAATCAGGACATCGCGGTCGATCCTGTCCAGCACTGTGTCGGCGGCGGCAAACGGGTCGGTCGCGGCGGTGGCGGCGAACAGGCGCAGCTCGGCCAGGGTGGTGCGCACCTGGTTCACCCGCTCGGCCCCGACGCGGGCGGTAAAGGCCGCGCCCGGCGGATCAAAGGGCAAAGGCCAGCGATACATCGCCTGGCCGATCTCGGCCACCGCGAGAGCGCCCGCCAGAACCGCCGCCGCCCCTGATACCGCACGCCAGGGCCACGCTATGCGCACCCGCGCCCAAACCCCGGTGGCCCACCAGGCCAGAACAGCCGCCCCCGCAAGACCCAGCGCCGCCATTAACACCGCACCAAAGGTGACCGCCACGCCGACAGAGCCCAGCAGCAGCCGCACCCCCGCCCCGATCAACGGCAAATCGCCCACCACGTTGAAACCGCGCCCAAAGGCGGTGAACATGCCGTGGTCCGCCCCCTTCAGCACCGCGATCACGATCAGCGCCGCCACCAAAACGCCGCGCACGGCAAAACCCGCACGGCCCCGCCCCAGCGCGACAAGACCAAACAGGATGACCGGCAACTCAAGCGGAAAAAGCCACAACGCGCCCCAGGTCATCGCCGCCGGGTGGTTCGGTTGTATCAGGATCAGGTGCAGCACAACCGCCGCCCCAACCAGCCGGGCAAGATGGGCCACGCCCGGTCTCACCCGCGAACCCGCCACAGCCAGATGATGTCGCGCCCGAAGGACCAGGCCAGCGCAAGCGCCGCGAACACCGCCAGAATGCCCCCCGCGACGCCGCCCATAAACGGCAGTTGCAGCGCGATCAGCAGAGCCATCTGCACCACGCAGACCACTTTGCGCCCAAAACGCTCTGGCAAAGGCGCCGCCAGCCACGGCCAGATCAGCCCCCCCGCCACAAAGCCATAGCGGGGCATCCCAAGGATCAGCACGACAGGCCCGGCGCTGTCGCCCCGCCAGGCCAGAAGCGCCAGACACAGCGCCAGCGCGGCATCCACCTCCATGTCGAACCGCGCGCCGAAAGCCGAAACGCGCCCCTCATACCGGGCCAGCCAGCCGTCCAGCCCATCCAGCGCCAACGCCAGGGCCGCGACACAGAACACCGCCCACGGCACCTCGGCGCCCGCCACCAGCGGGCCGGTCAACGCCGCAACCGCCACAAGCCGCCCCAAGGTCACCGCATTGCACAAGCCCAGCGTCGGATATGCAAACGTCCGGCGCAGAAAGAACCCGGCCAGCGCCACGGCACCGCCATAAGCAAGCATCGGCACAGCGACCGCCAATGGCTGCGCCAAGCCCAACACCACGGTAACGAGCAACACGAGCGGACCAAGCCCCGCAAGGGCCCACAGTCCGAACTGAACCGACGGAGGGGCGGACCACGGAAACCGCCGGGACCGGGACAAAAGAGCAGAATATGTATAAGCCATTGGATTGAAGATAGTTTGCCACGACACAGATCAAGGCCACAGCGATGCACCTTGATTTGTCATCGGTACGGTCTAGGCTCGCGATCAGGAAAACACGACAAGGAGGATAGTGCAATGACCTATCGTTGGCCAGCCCGGCTGTTGCACTGGGGGATGGCCCTTCTTGTGCTGGCAATGATCCCGGTGGGCCTAGTCATGGTACAACAGGGGCTGAACCGCCCGGTCCAGAACGCACTGTATCTGTTTCACAAAAATGTCGGCGTGCTGTTGTTCCTGCTGATTGGGCTGCGCCTGCTGTACCGGTGGCGCCACAGGCCGCCGCCTTTGCCCGCCACGGTGCCCGGCTGGCAAAGGCGGGTGGCGGCCCTCAGCCATGGCGCGTTGTATCTGCTGTTGGTGGTGATGCCGGTGGCGGGGTATGTGCGGGTGCGGGCCGGGGGGTTTCCGATCGAAATGCTCGACGCCATGGGCATCGGCAGCTTCGTCCCCCGATCAAAGCCACTGGCCGAGCTGGCGCAGACCATCCATTATTTCGGCGGCCTCGCCCTGATCGCGCTGATCGCGGTGCACATTGCCGCCGCCCTGCATCACGCAGTGTTGAAAGGCGACGGCGTTTTTGCCCGCATCTGGCCGCCCCTTGGCCGGGCCGGACGGCACCGCTGATCAGCCCAGCTGCACCGTCGCGCGCAAAGGCCGGTGATCCGATGTGGCACGGATGCCCTGCCCGTCCAGCACCTGCACCAAGGTGACACGCCCCGGTGCCGTGGTCAGCACCCGATCCAGCGGCAGAACTGGCCGGCGGATCGGAAAGGTCGCCCGCGCCGGGCCGTAAAACCGCCGACCTATCACCGCCGCCGACAGGGCAAGCCCACCCCAGGGGCGCCATTCGTTCAGATCACCACACAGGATGGTCTGCCGCAGATCGCGGCGCGCCAAATGCTGGCCGATGGTGCGCAACTGCGCCATGCGCAACACTTGGGACAGCGACAGATGCGTGCCGATCAGCCGCAGCGGACAGCCCGCCTTGACCACATCGGCAATCACCGCGCCCCGGTGGCAGTGGCCCGGCAGATCCAGCAGCGCCACATCCTGCACCGTCAGTCCCGGCGCCAGAAACAGCACCACCCCCAGAAATCCGTGGCTGTCCGGGCCCCAGCGCGTTGCGCCATCGCGGTGCAGGCAGGCCAGACCGCTGGCCGTTTCCAGCCGGGCAATGTCCAGCAGGCCCGCGTGTGGCGGCGTTTCGCCATCCGCTTCGGTCAGGATCAGCGCGTCGGTGCCGGGCGACCACACCTCGGACAACAGCACATCCAGCGTGCGGCGCGGGTCGATCACCCCGTCATTGCCCCGTGCGCGGTGGATGTTCCAGGTCAGACAGCGCAGGGCCCGCCCTGCGGCCGTTGCCCGCACCGCGGCGCACATCCCCTCAGCCCCCCGCATAACCGAACATCCGTGGCAGCCACAGCACCACCCCCGGCGCCAGCGCCAGCCACAACAGCGCAATCAGCAGCACCCCCAGAAACGGCCAGATCTCACCGATGATCTCGGACAGCGGAATTCGCGTCACTGCATTGATTACGAACAGAAGAATGCCGTAGGGCGGTGTAATCAGCCCGATCATGCAGTTGATCACCGCGACCACCCCGAAATGCACCAGATCAATTCCCAACTCGCGGGCCGCGGGCAGGAACAGCGGAATGATCACCAGAATGATCGTCGTCGCATCCAGAACACAGCCCAGCACCAACAGAACCAGCATCACCCCCAGCATGAAGCCGACCGGCGACACGTCCAGCCCGGTCAGATGCACGGCCAAAAGGCCGGGAATGTTTTCCGATGCCACAACATAGTTCAGGATCAGCGCACCCCCGATCACCAGCCCCACGGCGGCGGACGACCGCGCACTGTCCACCAGAATGTCGAACAGCGCCCGCAAACTCAGCGCGCGATAGAACAGCGCCGACAGCACAAGGGCATAAAACGCCGCCACCGCCGCCGCCTCGGTCGGCGTGGTGACCCCGCCATATATGCCGTACAGCAAAATCGCCGGCATCAGCAGCGCCGGAAAGGCGTTTGCGGTGCGCCGTGGCAACTCGGCCAGCGGCACCGGCGCTTCCAACGCAAACCCCCGGCGCCGCGCCAGAACGGCATTCATCGCCATAAGTACAACACCCATGATCAGCCCCGGCACGATGCCGCCCAGAAACAGGTATCCGATCGACGTGTTCGAGACGAGAGCATACAGAACCATCGGAATCGACGGCGGAATGATCGGCCCGATGGTGGCCGAAGCCGCAGTGATCGCGGCGGCATAGCCGCGCGGGTACTGGCCAGTTTTCGTCATCATCTGGATGATGATCTTGCCGATTCCGGCGGCATCGGCCACGGCCGACCCGGACATGCCGGAAAAGATCAGCGAGGCGACGACATTGACATGGCCCAGCCCGCCGCGAAACCGCCCCACCAAGGCCACGCAGAACGACAACAGCCGATCGGAAATCGTGCCCGCGTTCATGATGTTGGCGGCAACGATGAACAGCGGCACCGCCAACAGGATGAAACTGTTGTACATCCCGTCCATCAGAACCTTGCCGGCGATGCCGATCCCCTGCCCCGCCGCCGCCAGATAGGCGAAGGCGCCGATCAGGATGGCATAGGCGATGGGCGCACCAATCCCGGCCAGCCCGAACATCACGGCCAGACAGATCGCAAACTCAAAGGTCATGCGCCGTGCTCCGGGTCGTCCACACCGTGCCGGAACGCGCGCCACACCGCCCAGCCATAGCGCGCGCCAACCACGGCCAGAAACAGAAAATAAACCGAATAGATGTCGCGCATCCTGATCCAGTCACCGAACACCTGGGACAGCGTGGCGGTTTTCTTCAGCCGCAGGATATGGAACTTTTCCCAGGTCGGCCCGATTGACACGATCAGCCCGATACAGATGGCCAGCCCGGCAATGATGGCGAACCAGCGCCGCACCGACGGGCGCACCGCGAGATACAGAATGTCGAACGTCACATGGTCGCGCGGGCGCACCACAAAGGCATTGCCCCAGAACACCAGCCAGACCCACAGCAACAGGCAAAACTCCAGCGTCCAGCCATAGCGTGACGGGTCAAACAGCGGCACAGCCTGGGCCAGCCCCTCGACCCGCGCCAGATAGCGCACGGCGATCTGCAACACGAAGGTCAGGAACATCAGCGCCATGAAGGCGGCGGCAACCGCCTGGGCCAGGGTGCGCAGGGTGGCAAGGGGTGTCATGCAAAGGGTCCGCAGGGCGCAGGGGGAAAGGCCGCAAGCCGCCTTTCCCCGGATTCAGATCAGGCTCAGTTGCCCAGGGCGTTGATCCGTTCCAGCACGCCCTCGGGCCAGGATGCGGCAAATTCGGAACCGACATACTGTTGCTGCACATGGCTGCGGAAGGCGGCCAGATCGGGTTCGTACACATCCAGCCCCTTCTCCTCCAGGAATGACACCAGTTCTTCCTCCTTGGCCAACTGACCGATGCGCGCGGTTTCGGCGGCATCGACGGCGGCCTGTTGGACGGTGGCCTGTTGGTCCGGGGTGAGATCATCCCAAACCGCCTTGGAAAAGGCGACATAGTTCAGGTCCACCAGATGCGATGTCAGAACCACCTGTTTTGTCACCTCGAAGAACTTGGCATCCACCACGGTGGGCAGGGGATTGTCCTGTCCATCCACCGATCCGGTCTGCAACGCGGTATAGATTTCGGTGAACGCCATCGGCGTCGGGTTCGCGCCCAGGGCACGGCCGAGGAATTGCCAGGCATCGGTGCCGGGCATCCGCAGGTTGACACCGGCCAGATCGGCCGGGGTTGTCACCGTCAGGTCATCCTTGGACTGGCGCAGGTTCACATGGCGGCGGCCCAGATACATCACCGCCAACAGTTTGACCCCCAGTTCATCCTCGACGGTTTTCTTGAACGGGTCCATCAGCGCATCGTTGAACACCGCCACCTGATGCGCCGCATCCTGATGCACATAGCCGGTGGCAAAGATCGAGAATTCCGGGAAAAACTGCGCCAGTTCCTGCGCCGAGGCGATGGACATTTCCAGATCGCCCGAGGCAATCGCCTCAAGCTCGGAATTCTGCGCGATCAGCGATGCGTTGTAATGCGGCTGATAGGTGGCAAATCCGGCCACGGCGGGCGCGAACACCCCGGCCAACGCAACCGAGCGTTGATCGGTTTCCGACGCCGGGGTGGACATGCGCAGGGTAATCTTGTCCTGCGCCAGGGTCATTGTGGGGGTGGCCAGAGCGGCCGCGCACAGCGCGATCATCGCGCGGCGGGTGAAACGGGTCGTCATGGTGTGTCTCCTCCTCGTGTGGTGCGGTGCGTTGACCGCCTTTTCCCGGACATCGTCCGGGGAATTTCTGTCACATGCCAAGCGCGCGGCGCTTGGCGCTGTCGATATGGGCGTGCATCGCTGCGACAGCGCGCGGGGCATCCCGCGCCACCAGCGCATCAATCACCGCCAGATGTTCATCCATCACCGAAACCGCCAGCTCTGGCAGCATCCGTGTATCGGAATTGCGGATCAACCGCATCTTTATCGCATTGACGCGATGAATGTCGGAAATGATCCGGTTGCGCATGGCATCCACCACCCGGTCATGAAACCCCCAGTCCAGCCTTTGGGCCTGTTCCAGCAATGTGGGCGACAGCCCCTCCAGCGCCTTTTGCCGGATCTCGCGGTGCGCCGCGGCAATCCCGGCGATTTCGGCATCGGTGGCGTCGGCACAGAATACGGCAACCGCCTCGGCCTCAAGGATATGGCGCAGTTGAAACGCATTGCGCACCAGATCCAGATCAATGCTCAGCACCTTCAGACCGCGTTTGGGCACCGTCTGGATCAGCCCATCCGCCTCAAGCCGGGGAATCATTTCGCGAATCGCACCCAATGGCATCCCCGTCAGATCCACCAGCTCGCGTTGCGACACGATCTGCCCGGGCACGATATCCTGCGCCAAAAGCTTTGCTGTAAAGCTGGAATAGGCATGATCGCGCGCCCGTGGATCGGTGGCCGCTTTAGGCACCCGCCGGATCAGCCGCAGTGGCCAGAACCACGGCGCGCGCCGCATCGACCAGCGGCGCCAAGGGCGGGCGCAGCCGTTCCCAGACGGCGTTGCCGGTCTGGTGCGCCATCAACGCCTTGACCGCCGCGATCACCGGCCCCGCGACGACCGCATCCACCTGCCGCGACAGCGCCACATCCTCGACCGCCGTGTCGAACAGCGCGCGCAGCCGCGCCGGGTGCAGGTTGGCCATGCCACAGATCGACCCCGCCGCGCCCAACGGCAGCGCCCGGTGCAACAATCGTTCATCCCCCACCAGAACCGGAATCCAGCCCCATACCAACAGGCGTTCGGTGTTTTCCCAACTGCCCGAACTGTCCTTCAACGCGATCACCCGATCCGGGAAATCGCGGCGCAGCCCGGTGACCAGATCGAACGAAAGCGGTACGCCGGTGATCTGCGGAATGTGGTACAAAATGAACTTTGCCCGCGGATCGGCCTGCGCGAACAACGCCGCGTGCCAGGCCCGCAGCCCCACATCGCCCGGCGCCGGAAAATAGAATGGCGGCAACAGCAGGAAGGTGTCGATGCCAAAGAACAGGGCCTGATCGATTTGCGCCAACACATCGCCCAAGGACGTTGCGCAAAGGCCGGCAAATATCCGGTCCTCCGTGAGGCCGGCGCTCAGCAGGGCCGCCATCGCAACAGCCCGTTCGCCCAGCGCGATCGACGCCCCTTCGCCCGTGGTGCCGAACAGCGTGACACCATGGGCCCCCTTGGCCAAGACATCGCGGGCATGATCCGCCAAAAGCGCCGTGTCGATTGCACCCTCTGCGGTGAACGGCGTCAGAAGCGCGACCGAGATTCCGATTCGGGTCATGGATCTGTCCTGTTGTTGCGTCACCCACATATTACCCGGTACGCGTTGACAGTAAAGCTGACATGTCAGATGTTGATCAAAAATACACCGCAAAGGCCCCTGCCATGCCCCTTGTCGTCTGCGGCGGCCTGATTACCGTCGATTTCATTTTTGAAACCCCGGCCTTTCCGGTCGAAGGCACCAAAAACCGCGCCACCGCCGCGCAAATGGTGGCCGGGGGTGGGGCGTTCTATGCTGCTTCGGCCATTGTCGCCCTGGGCGGGCGGGCCAGTCTCGCGGGGGCGGTCGGCGAGGATGCGCTGGCCGATGTGGTGCGCGCGGCCCTGGCGGCGCGGGGCATCGACGGCACCCATGTGCAAACCTGCGCCGGGGTGGGCACCGCACGATCCGCCGTGATCATCACCGCCGATGGCGAACGCACCATCGTCAACCACCGCGACGATGCGCTGTTTTCCAGCCCTGCTGCCCTGCCCGCCACGTTTGACGCCGCCTTGAGCGACACACGCTGGCCCTCGGGCGCTGCGGCCCTGATGCAGGCTGCGCGGCAGGCGGGCAAGCCGGGTGTGCTGGACGCGGAAAGCCCGGTGCGTCTGGCCCGCGACGCCCTGCACAGCGCCAGCCATGTGGTGTTTTCCCAACAGGGCTTGCGTGATTATGCCGGGGCCTGCGATGCCACCGCGCTGGCCGATGTGGCGCGTGCCTTGGGTGTCTTTGTGGCGGTAACGCGGGGCGCCCTGCCCGTACTGTGGCACCAACGCGACACAGCGGGCCAAAGCGCACCGATTGCGGTACGCCCGGTGGATACCCTGGGCGCAGGCGACGTGTGGCACGGCGCCTTTGCATTGGCCCTCGCCGAGAGCCAGGACGAGGACGCGGCGCTGCTCAACGCCAATGCCGCCGCCGCCTGCAAGGTGACGATGCCCCCCGGCCCAATGCCCACAGCGGCCGAGGTGCGGGCCATGCTGAACCGCTCCGGCATCCCGGTCAGTGCCCCGGTCAGTGAATGATTGCCTCTGCGCCAAGGGCCAGTGACACCAGGATTGCCGCCGTCAGCAGCACCGAAGCCGCCCCCAAGGCCAGACCCACCGCCGTAACCAACCCGTCACGTTCAACAAGGCCGACACCGACGGTGAACAGCGATATTGCCGGAAACCAACCGCTGAGCGGGACAGGCAGGAACAGCGCAAAGGCAATGACAAACAACAGCAGGCCCATGGGTTGTTCGTTCCAGCGGGCGAAAATGCCGGGATAGCGCGGCGTCAGCACCCGCTCCAACCGCCGGGTCACAGGCCGCAGGCGCAGCACCGCCCGCCGGACCAGCGACTGATCCAGCCGCAACCGCGACAGCCGCCCCGGCAGTTTCACACAGGGATAGCCCAGCATCATCTGCCCGGTCGTCATCAGGATCGGCAAGGCGGTGACAAGCGTTGTTCCGGGCGGCAACGGCAGCAACGTCAACAGTGAAAACAGCACAATCGCCCAGCCGAACGATTTTTCCCCCAGCGCGGCAAACAGATTGCCCAAGGTCAAGGTGCCTGCCCGGTGCTGACTGCGCGACGTTCGCAAGATCGGAAGCGACAGCGAAGGCCGCTTGCGTGTTCCGTCGCGCCGCTTCATTGCGTCCCTCTCAAGTGACCCCACCGCATATCGTGCTGCTTTCGGCGGACGTCAATCAGGCGCTATCACTTTCGCACGCCCGTCGTCCAATATATCTTCGAATGGTCGCATCCAGCACACACCCGCCCCGCCCACTGCAAGGGAATCGCTTTTGGAACTGAGGTTGTGAGCCGTCGGTGTTGCGTCTGATGCCTCGTTGGAGGCTGGTCTGTATCGTCAGCCGATGGAGCCTCCGGCAGGCGGATTTTCTTGGCCGCCCTGGAA
>Ga0100398_1000918_pt1 | contig 25938 bp, 27 predicted proteins | sample CryGeymeta201522_FD_81568 | JGI IMG/M metagenome (GOLD analysis project Ga0100398, IMG submission 81568) | Groundwater microbial communities from Crystal Geyser aquifers in Utah, USA - Crystal Geyser metaG 2015-22 | ecosystem: Environmental > Aquatic > Deep subsurface > Groundwater | place: USA...
GACCCGCCGCGGATCTGCATCCCTTGCAGATCGCCCGGCACCTCCACCGGATCCGCAGTGTGGAACATGCCGGGCCCGTGCACCCAGGTGCCAAGGATGTGCACCGCCGAGAATTCCTCCTGCATGCTCTCCTCGAACATCGTCCAGTAGGCGCAGGACGCGGCGCGCGCATCTTCCACCATGAACGGCAATTCGAACACTTCCGTCGACGGGAAGCGGCCTGGCGTATAGCCCACCACGGTCCAGACGATATCGGCCACGCCGTCGATCGCCTGATCCATCAGCTCGGGCGGCGTGCCGCCAAGCTGCATCGACGGATAACGCTCGATCTCGATGCGCCCGCCCGATGCCTCCTCCACCTGGTCGGCCCAGACGTCCAGCACCAGCGCAGGCACGTTGGCCTGTGCGGGCAGGAACTGGTGCAGCCGAAGCGTCACCTCTTGCGCCAGCGCGCCGCTGGCGACCATGGCGCCGACGGCAACACCGCTCAGCGCGGTCAGCAGGGTCTTTCGTGTCATCTTGGTCTTCCTCCCATTGGAATTGTTCGGGGCGGGTTGGCCCGCCTCATCTTGCATCGGTCGCGCGCAGTCCCCTCCCGGTTCCGGCGGCGTGCAAATGGATATGGAGCATAATCGTTGCGCCGTGTCACCAATTTCCTGCGCCCCTCGGCCGGATCGGTAGCGCACTTACCATCGTTGCGCTTGCCGATGCGGTCCAAGTGGATAGACTCACCGCCATGACCGAAATTTACACCATGCCGGGCCATTTGATACGGCGTTTGCAGCAAATCTCCGTTTCGGTCTTTTCCGACCGGATGCGGGCCTTGGGTCACGACCTGACCTCGCCGCAATTCGCGGCCCTCGCCGTGCTGGCCCATGCGCCCGGCATCGACCAGGCGACGCTGGCGGGCATGATCGCCCATGACCGGCCCACCATCGGCGGCGTGGTGGAGCGGCTGGAGGCCAAGGGCCTTGTCACCCGCCACCGGAACGAAAAGGATCGCCGTGCCAAGGTGCTGGGCCTGACCGAGGCGGGCCGCGCGCTGCACGACCGGCTGTTGCCCGACGTGCGCGCCATCCAGACGGACATCCTGCCCGGCCTGACCCCCGAGGAACGCACCGAATTCGTCCGCCTCGCCGCCAAGGTGGCCGCGGCCGGAAACGCCCATTCGCGCGCGCCGCTGGTTCTGCCCGCGCGGCCTCAGGGCGCCGCTCCCGTGGCCCAGTCCACCGGCACCGGGCCCAACCGGTCCAGCACTGCGTGAACCCGCGCGCGGCACCGTATCTCCGCGCGCCCCGGTCCCAACGCCATCTCCGCCGCCGGATTGGAGCGCAGGATCAACCGTCGCCAGCCATGCAGCACCAGCACCCGCAACGCGACCCGGTCCGCCACATCTTCGGGCACCGCACCAATGCCCGCCAGCGCCGTCTCCAGGGCGGTGAACGCCGCCTCGCACCCCGCCTCCGCCACCACCTCCCGCACCCAGGCGGGCAGGCCCCGTGGCCCCGGCGCGGTGACAAGCCACGCCTCCGGCATGTCGTCCACCGGCCCGAAGGCCAGCGCGAAACTGCGCGAGATCGCGACCGCCGACACCGTGTCCGGCAACACCGACAGGCCGTCCGGCATGTCCGGCGGCATGCCCACAAGGTGCCAGTCCTGCGTGCCCGCCGCAGGGCCATAGATGCGCCCGGCCACGCGCCATGTCTGCGCCAGCGCCGGGGCCGACAGCCGGTGAAAGCCCACCCGCCCGTCGCGGCGGCTTTCCACCCAACCGTCCCGTTTCAGCCGGTGCAGCGCCACGCGCATCGCCTGCGGCTGCATCCCCAGCCGCTCCACCAACCCCGCAAGCGCCAGCCCCGATACCTCGACCCGGCCCTCCCGGCTGACATCGCCCAGGCACGACACCAGCACCGACCACAACTTCAGCGGTGCCTCCGTCCCCAGCGCCGCCGCCAGATCGCTCAGGGACCGCGCCGCCTCGGCAAACGCGGTGCCGTTCATTTCGCAACCATCGTCAGCAATTCATACTCCGCCACCGCCGCGCCGTCCTGGTTGCTGACCGCCGCATGCCACCGCACCTCGCCATACTCCGCATTGCGCGACGTCCGGTCCATCACCGTCAGGTCCACCGCGATGCTGTCGCCGGGGGACACGGGCTTGAGGAACCGCAGGTTGTCCAACCCGGTATTCGCCAGCACCGGTCCCTCTGCCGGTTCCACGAACAAGCCCGCCGCGAAGCTCAGGATCAGGTAGCCATGCGCCACCCGCCCCGGAAAGAACGGGTTCCGCCGCGCCGCGTCCGCGTCCATGTGGGCATAGAACGTGTCGCCGGTGAACGCCGCGAAATGCTCGATATCCTCGACCGAGATCACCCGCTCCGCGGTCCGCAGGCTCATCCCCGGCACCAGGTCGGCGAACCGCAGCCGGAACGGATGCGTCGCTCCCGCCGTTCGATCCGCGCCGGGCACCCAGCGCCCCGTGACCGCACCCAGCATGGAGGGCGAGCCCTGCACCGCGACCCGCTGCATGTAGTGCTGCACCGCCCGCACGCCGCCCAACTCCTCGCCGCCGCCCGCGCGCCCCGGCCCGCCATGGGTCAGGTGCGGCATCGGCGCGCCGTGCCCCGTGGCCTCCGACGCCGCGTCGCGGTCGTTGATGTAGACGCGCCCGTGCCAGGCACCGATGCCCGCCACGACCTCCCGCGCCACCGCGCCGTCATGGGTGAACAGCGACGCCACAAGGCTCCCCTGCCCCCGGTTCGCCAGCGCGCAGGCATGGGGCAGATCGCGATATCCCATCACGGTCGCGACGGGCCCGAAGGCCTCCACCGCATGCACCGCCTCGGCTCCGTCCGGGTCGGCGCAATGGAACAGCGTCGGCGCGACAAAGGCCCCCCGCTCGGCCAGCGCGCCCAACGTCCCCCGGAACGCGATCTCCGCTTCCGCCCCGATCCGCTCCGCCTGGTCCAGCACATCGCGCCGCTGCGCCAGCGACACCACCGGCCCCATCGTCACGGCCGCGTCGCGCGGATCGCCCACCACCACGCGCGACAACCGCGCCGACACCGCCTCGATCACCGGCTGGAGCAGCGGCTGCGGCACCAGCACGCGGCGGATGGCGGTGCATTTCTGCCCCGCCTTCACCGTCATCTCCCGCGCCACTTCCTTCACCAGCAGGTCGAACTCCGGCGACCCCACCCCCGCATCCGGCCCCAGGATCGTCGCGTTCAGGCTGTCCTGTTCCGCCGTGAACCGCACCGCGCCGTCCAGCGCGCCCCGCACCACCGCCGCCGTCGCCGCGGATCCGGTGAACGTCACCGCGTCCTGCGCGCCCAGATGCGCGAAGGCATCGCCCACGCCCCCCGCCACCAGTTGCAGCGCGCCCTCGGGCAACACGCCCGCCTCCAGAATCAGGCGCACGCACAGCTCCGTCACGTGGGCCGTCGCGGTCGCCGGTTTCACGATCGACGGCACGCCGGCCAGCAAGGCGGGCGCGATCTTCTCCAGCATCCCCCAGACCGGAAAGTTGAACGCGTTGACATGGAACGCCACGCCCAGCCTCGGCGTGTAGACATGCTGCCCCCCGAACGCGCCTGTGCGCCCCAGCGCCTCGAACCCGCCATCGACCAGCACATGTCCCTCGGGCAAGTCCCGCCGCCCCTTGGAGGCATAGACGAACAGCGTCCCGATCCCGCCATCCACGTCGAAGCCATGGTCCGCCTGCGTCGCCCCGGTGCTGAAGGACAGGTCGTAAAGCGCCTGCTTCGTCGCGTTCAGATGCACCGCCAGCGCCTTGAGCATCCGCGCGCGGTCGTGGAAATCCAGCGCCCGCAAGGCCGGGCCACCGACCTCGCGCGCATAGCCGATCATGCCCCCCGGATCGAGATTGTCGTTTCCCGCCAAGGCGATAACCTGCCCCGTCGCCGCGTCGCAAATCTCCCGCGCGCCCGCACCGGACGGCACCCAGACCCCTTTTGCGAAGCTTTCAACATGTTGCATGATCTTCCCCTCCCGAAAAATCTTGTAACACTTTGGGCGATGCGGCAGGTTGGCGCAACACCGATGTTGGGAGGCATCTTCGTGGCTTCAGACCCCCAATCTTCAGACCCCCTGTCCCCGAAAGACCGCGCCCAGCGCAGCGCCAAGGCGATGTGGGACGGCGACCGCGCCTCCGCATGGGTCGGCATGCAGATCGCCGCGATCGACGAAGGCCGCGCCACGCTCACCCTCAAGATCCGCGAGGACCACTGCAACGGCCACGGCATCGGCCATGGCGGCGTCACCTTCATGCTGGCGGATTCGGCCTTCGCCTTCGCCTGCAATTCCCGCAACGTCGTCACCGTGGCGCAGCACAACACGATCAGCTTCCTCGCCCCCGTGCGGCTGGGCGACACCCTCACCGCCACCGCCGTCGAGACCACGCTGAAAGGCCGCTCGGGCATCACCGACGTAACCGTCACCAACCAGACGGGCGACATCGTCGCCCAGTTCCGCGGCGCCTCCCGCGCGCTTGGCACGCCCCTCTTCGAGGAATGACGCATGAGAGATCTCACACCCCCCCGCAGCACGCTGGACCCGATCGAGATCGCCTCGCGCGACGAAATCGCCGCCCTGCAACGCGACCGCCTGCAATGGTCGCTCGAACACGCCTACACCAACGTGCCCTTCTACCGCGCCCAGTTCGATGCGGCAGGCGTCCACCCGTCCGACCTGCACAGCCTTGCCGACCTCGCCCGCTTCCCCTTCACGGTCAAATCCGACCTGCGCGACAATTACCCCTTCGGCCTCTTCGCCGTGCCGCGCGACCAGATCGTGCGCATCCATGCCTCGTCGGGGACGACCGGCAAGCCGACCGTCGTGGGCTATACCGCCCGTGATATCGACACCTGGGCGGGCCTCGTGGCGCGGTCCATGCGCGCCTCCGGCACGAAACCGGGCGACCTCGTGCACATCGCCTATGGCTACGGCCTGTTCACCGGCGGCCTCGGTGCCCATTACGGGGCCGAGAAGCTGGGCTGCACCGTGGTCCCCGTTTCGGGCGGGATGACGGCGCGGCAGGTCACGCTCATAGAAGATTTTCAGCCGACCACCATCATGGTCACACCGTCCTACATGCTCAATATCCTCGAGGAGTTTCACCGCGCGGGGATCGACCCGCGCAACACCTCGCTCGAAGTCGGCATCTTCGGGGCCGAGCCCTGGACCAACAAGATGCGCGCCGAGGTGGAGGCCGCCTTCGACATGCACGCCGTCGACATCTACGGCCTCAGCGAAATCATGGGGCCGGGCGTGGCGAACGAATGCGTCGAAACCAAGGACGGCCTGCACATCTGGGAAGATCACTTCTACCCCGAAATCATCGACCCCGTCACCGGCGACGTCCTGCCCGATGGCGAGCTGGGGGAGCTCGTCTTCACCACGCTGACCAAGGAAGGGCTGCCGATCATCCGCTACCGCACCCGCGACCTGACCCGGCTTCTGCCCGGCACCGCGCGCACCATGCGGCGGATGGAGAAGGTCACCGGCCGTTCGGACGACATGATCATCCTGCGCGGCGTCAACGTCTTCCCCACCCAGATCGAGGAACAGGTGCTGACCGTGGCGGGCCTTGCCCCCTACTACCAGATCGAACTGTTCAAGGAGGGGCGGATGGACGCCATGCGCGTCCATGTCGAAAGCCTCCCCGGTGCGGCGGACGGCGAAGCGCGCGCGGTGCAGGCCGCGACGTTGAAGCACCGCATCAAGCAGATCGTCGGCATCACCGCCGAGATCGTCGTCGCCGCCCCCGGCGCGGTCGAGCGGTCCGAAGGCAAGGCCCGCCGCGTCATCGACAACCGCGCCCCATGATGCCGCATCCCCTGCCGCAGCCCGTAGGGCGGGGTTCACCCCGCCGCCCGCCGCCCGCCACCGGCCGCCCGACACCGGCCAAGGCCATCGGCTCCGCAAGGTCATGCCGGGCTCCGTCGCCGTCGCCCCGAATGCGTTACAGAATTCTGACCGATCTCCGATTCGGTAACGTTTTATTGGACCCGCCGTCCAGAATCTGCTACGACTCCAGCCAATTCATCGCAAACCGCCTTAAAGTCCCGTTCGGGACGAGACAGGCCCCGACCGGGACGATCGCATGTATGCCCAAATGGTGAAATCCGAGGCCTCGAACGACGATCCCGCGCGGCTTGCCACATTTCAGGCCCGCATCGACGCCGGCGACAAGATCGAGCCGAAGGACTGGATGCCCGAAGGCTACCGCAAGACCCTGATCCGCCAGATCGGCCAGCACGCCCACAGCGAAATTGTCGGGCAATTGCCGGAGGGTAACTGGATCACCCGCGCCCCCACGCTGGAACGCAAGGCGATCCTTCTGGCCAAGGTGCAGGACGAGGCGGGGCACGGCCTCTACCTCTATTGTGCGGCCGAAACCCTTGGTGTGTCGCGCGACGAGATGACCGGGATGCTGCTGGATGGCCGGATGAAATACTCCTCCATCTTCGCCTATCCGACGCTGACATGGGCCGATATGGGTGCCGTCGGCTGGCTGGTCGATGGCGCTGCGATCATGAACCAGGTGCCGTTGCAGCGCACCTCCTTCGGCCCCTATGCCCGCGCCATGATACGGATTTGCAAGGAAGAATCCTTTCACCAGCGCCAGGGCTTCGACATCATGATGAAGATGTGTTCCGGCACGCCCGCGCAGAAGGCCATGGCCCAGGATGCGCTCGACCGGTTCTGGTTTCCGGCCCTGATGATGTTCGGCCCCTCGGACGCCGAAAGCACCCATTCCGCGCAAAGCATGGCGTGGAAGATCAAGATGAACTCCAACGACGAGCTGCGCCAGAAATTCGTCGACCAGACCGCGCCGCAGGCCGCGTATCTGGGCCTGACGATCCCGGACGAGACGCTGCGCTGGAACGAGGACAAGGGAGGCTACGATTTTGCCGAACCCGATTGGGACGAATTCTTCGATGTCCTCAAGGGCAACGGCCCCTGTTCCACCGACCGCATCGCCACGCGGCAGAAGGCGTGGGACGACGGCCAATGGGTCCGCGATGCGCTGATGGCCCATGCCGACAAGACACGCGCCGCCAGGGTCGCCGCCGAATGACCGCCCCTGCCGACAAACGCGAATGGCCCCTGTGGGAGATTTTCATCCGCGGCCAGCACGGCGCGTCCCACCGCCATGTCGGATCGCTGCACGCGCCCGACGCCGAAATGGCGATCCTGAACGCGCGCGATGTCTATACCCGCCGCAAGGAAGGCGTCTCGATCTGGGCGGTGCCGGCAAACGCCATCGCCGCCTCCAGCCCGTCGAAGAAGGGCCCACTGTTCGACCCGGCCGAGGACAAGGCCTACCGCCATCCGTCCTTCTTTCCGATCCCGAAAGACGTGGGGCCGATGTGACCCAACCCCATGATCCCAAACACCTCTTCGAGTTCCTGCTGCGGATGGGCGACACCACGCTGATCCTCGGGCATCGCATCTCCGAATGGTGCGGCAAGGCCCCGATCCTGGAAGAGGACATCGCGCTGGCCAACACCGCGCTGGACCTCATCGGGCAGACGCAGATGTGGCTTGGCCTCGCCGCCGAGGTCGAGGGAAAGGGCCGCTCCGCCGACGACCTCGCCATGCTCCGCGACGCGTGGGATTTCCGCTGCGCCCTGCTGGTCGAACAGCCCAACGGCGATTTCGGCCAGACGATGATGCGCCAGTTCCTGTTCGATCACTGGCACCTCGTGCAACTGACGGCCCTGCAATCCAGCACCGACGACCGCATCGCCGCCATCGCCGCGAAAGCCGCGAAAGAGGCGACCTACCACGCCGAACGCTCCGCCGATCTGGTGATTCGCCTTGGCGACGGGACGGAGGAAAGCCACGCCCGGATGCAAGCCGCGCTGGACTTGCTTTACCCCTATATCGGTGAACTCTTCACCCCCGACGCCATCGACAACACGCTGGCGGAGCATGGCATCGCCCCCGATCCCGCCTCCCTCCGCCCCGCCTATGACGCGACCGTCAACGCCATCCTCGCCGAGGCCACGCTGACCCGCCCCGACAGCACCTTCGCCCATAAGGGAGGCCGCACCGGCGCGCGCCATTCGGAACATCTGGGCCACATCCTGACGCAGATGCAGTGGCTGCAACGCGCCTATCCCGGCGCCACATGGTAAGGCCGACCACCGATCAGGTCTGGGACTGGCTCGACCATGTCCCCGACCCGGAAATCCCGGTGATTTCCGTGGTCGATCTGGGCATCATCCGGGGCGTCGAATGGCAGGGCGACACCCTCGAAGTCACCCTGACCCCCACCTATTCCGGCTGCCCCGCGACCGCCGTCATCGAACGCAGCGTGGCCGATGCCCTGCGCGCCCATGGCATCGACGCCACGCGGATCAAACGCCAGATCGCGCCGCCCTGGACGACCGACTGGCTCTCCGACAAGGGCCGCGCGACACTCGAAACCTACGGCATCGCCCCGCCGAACCCGGCAGGCGGCCCCTCCCGCTGCCCGCGCTGCCAATCGCAAAACCTCGACCGGATCAGCCAGTTCGGCTCCACGCCCTGCAAGGCGCAATGGCGCTGCCGCGACTGCCTGGAACCCTTCGACTACTTCAAATGTCACTGAGGGCGCCTTGGCCAAATTCATTCCCCTGACCGTCACCGACATCCACCGCACCACCTCGGATGCGATCGCCGTGCAGTTGCGCCCGGCCGACGGCTCCACCCTGCCCTTCACCCAAGGCCAATACCTGACCTTCCGGCAAGTGATCGACGGCGTGGAACTGCGCCGCGCCTATTCGATCAGCGCGGGCGTGGCCGACGGCACGCTGGAGGTCGGCATCAAGCGCGTCGCGGGCGGCGCTTTTTCCACCTGGGCCAACACGCACCTGCGCATCGGCGACCGGATCGACGCGCTCAGCCCGATGGGCGCGTTCCACACGCCCCTGAACCCCGACAACCGCAAGCACTATATCGGCTTCGCCATCGGCTCGGGGATCACGCCGATCCTCTCGATCCTGCGCAGCACCCTGGCGGTGGAACCGCACAGCCGCTTCACCCTCATCTACGCCAACCGCTCCACGCGGGAGGTCATGTTCCGCGAGGAACTGGAGGATCTGAAGAATACCCACATGGGCCGCCTCAACATCGTCCATATCCTCAAGAACGACCCCACCGGCATCGACCTCTTCACCGGCCGCATCGACGCCGACAAGCTCGACGCGCTGTTCGCCCGGTGGATCGACGTGGACACGGCGGACGCCGCCTTCATCTGCGGGCCTGAAACCGCGATGGAAACCATCGCCGACCGCCTCGCGCAGCACGGCATGCCGCGCGCCGCCATCAAGTACGAACTCTTCGCCGCCACCCAGCAGGGCCGCCTGCCCCAGACGGCATCCGACGCCGCGCCGCGGGCCAGCACGCGCGCCACGATCATCGTCGACGGAACCGCGCAACAGATCGACGTCGCCGCCGGCGAAACCCTGCTGGCCGCCGCGCTGCGCGCCGGGCTCGATGCGCCCTATGCCTGCCAGGCCGGGGTCTGCTCCACCTGCATGTGCAAGGTGCTCGACGGCGCGGCCGAGATGCTCACCAACCACGCGCTCGAGGATTACGAGGTCGCGCGCGGCATGGTGCTGAGTTGCCAGGCCCTGCCGGTGGGCGACCGGATCACGGTCGAATATCTCGATCATTGAGGGGCCACACACCCGCTCCGGCGACATGCGCGGAGACCGTGAGCGGGCGCCGCTTCGCCACGGTCAGGGTATGGGAGGGGTGGTCGGACAGGCGGGTATGCGGACTTTTCGGACCGTCGATGCACTTGCACAAATTCCGCTGCGGCTTCAAGGCGATCCGTAGATCGGGCGCGGAGCGGACACTCGCTGCGCGATGCACCAAGGTCCGCATTGCGGGACAAAGCCGCCAAACAGAAATCCTTACTTAGAGTCCGCTTTGAGTTCCCCGCCTTCAAACGCCTGTCATCAGATAGCGATGTATCGTGCTTTTGGATCGCTCGTTGCGTTGAAGTATGGGCCGGGTCCGTAGCTGAGGCGTGAAACACCGACATGGGCGATGTCTGCTGATGTTTTGATATCGCCCATGGCCATGACATTTACAGGCAAGCTTGTTGCAGCCGTGATTTTTGCGATCAATGCAGTATCCGTGAGACCCGGGATGAAAAAGCCATCGGCCCCGGCTGCGGAATAAGCTGCTTCGCGCTCGATTGCTTCATCAACTAAACTGCTGTGCGTTTTCGGATCAGACCCGAGGAACAAGTCAGTCCGCGCATTTATGAATAACGGTACATCCATACTTTCGGCCACCTGCCGGATAGCCTTTAGGCGTGCCGTTTGTTGTTCGATATTCTACAGCCCATCACCCTGCACGACTTGATCCTCAAAGTTGATGCCAACAGAACCAGCTTTGATCACCATAAGAGCGTTTTTCGCGACGTCATCCGGCGACACAGCGTAGCCGCCCTCGAAGTCTACGGTGACGGGAACATCAACGCTTGCCACAATGCGTTCGACAATCTGTAACACAAAATCGAGCGGCATCGCTTCGCCATCGTCAAACCCATGTGCCGCTGCAATTGACCAGCTTCCCGTCGCAACTGCCTTGCTTCCTGCGTCAATGATCGCCTTGGCACCACCGGCGTCCCAAATGTTGTATAAAACAACTGGGTTCTGAGTGGTGTGCATGTTTTTGAAGGCTTGCGCCTTGATGGCTTGGGTCATGATTTCTTGTCCCTATTGAGAGGCAAGTACTGCCGTTCGGTTTCTAGAAGTTTCTGCTTGCGCCAAAGCCCACCGCCATAGCCGGTCAACGACCCATCCGCGCCGATCACACGATGGCACGGGATCACGAGGGCGATTTGGTTGGCACCATTGGCCCGTGCGACAGCGCGTGCAGCCGTTGGACGGCCAATCGTTTCTGCAATCTGCGAATAACTTCGGGTTTCACCCACAGGAATATCGCGCAATGCGTCCCAAACCGACTTTGTGAATGCTGATCCATAATAAGCGAGCGGGGTTTCAAAGCCTGTTAGCGTTCCCTCAAAAAAAGCCGTCAGCTCTGATGCAATTTGTCGGGAAGGTGTGGTTTTACCAATACCTATCCGACCCTTGGACACCTTTTCCAGTTTTGCCAACTCTGTCCGGAGCGCCTTTCGATCTGCAAACTCCAGCAGATGCAATTCAGACGGGCTGGTAACAGCAATCATGTCACCCAATGGGGTGGGAATCCAATCGGCGAACAGGATCGGGTCGCTATCCAAGCGACCAGGCGCTTTGCCGAGCAGTTTTGCGAATGCAGCGCGGAATGCACTGGCCGACGAGAACCCGGCATCGATCTGCGCTTCAATGATCTTACCGCCGTCAACGATGGCGTCAAACCCATCCCGCAACCTGCGTTGTCGCGCCATTTCAAGGAAAGTCATGCCAAACTGGCGCTTGAAACTACGTCTGATGGTGGAGGGGTCAAAGCCCATCTTTTCAATATCGGGCTCCCGCCAGCGGTACCCTGGTCGCTCATCCAGCGCAGTCAACAAAGCTGAAATCGCAGGATCATCAGATGCCATTGGCTTGAGAGGGTGGCACCGCTTGCACGCGCGAAAGCCGCGCTCGATACACTCTCCGACGGTTTCCAGAAACGTACAATTTTCACGCTTTGGTTTGCGCGCCGGACAGGTCAGCCGACAAAAAATACCAGTACTGGAAACACAGACATAAACCCGCCCATCATAGGTCGCATCACGGGCGAGTAGCGCATCATACAAAGACGCCTGGTCTGGAAGATCAAACAGCATAAGACCCTCTAACATGCCCAAAATGTTGCGCCGCCGGTTTTCGGGCGTCTATTGATTTAAAATTTTTAAGTCGATTTGTTGGAAGCGCCGTTCATGCGTCTCGCAGCATCGGTCAACTTGGGCTCGAAGCCGACCTTCGCTGCGCTGAGGACCAACGGCGGCTTATGGCCGGTCGCAACGTGGTCCGTCTCGCTGCACATGTGAACTTGACCTCGCGTGCCGCAGTCAGTTTGGCCTCAAAGCCGCCACGCGCCGCATCCGTTGCTCGACGTCGAAGCATCCGACCACATCCCGCGCCACCCTTTTCAAACCCTTTACAAAACCTTAACAGAATCTCCTTTTTAAAACAATTCCAGACACTTAACCCCCCTTATCACGCGTGATAACCCCCGTCTCTCACACCGCCTCCAGCGCCACCGCGATGCCCTGGCCCACGCCGATGCACATCGTCGCCAGCGCCCGCCTGCCGCCCCGCAGCTTCATCTCCAGCGCCGCCGTCCCCACAAGCCGCGCGCCCGACATGCCCAGCGGATGCCCCAGCGCGATGGCCCCACCATTGGGGTTCACGCGGGGGTCGTCATCCGCGATGCCCAGCTGCCGCAGCACCGCCAGCCCCTGCGCCGCGAAGGCCTCGTTCAACTCGATCACGTCGAAATCCGCCACCGACAGCCCCAGCCGCGCCATCAGCTTGCGCGAGGCCGGCACCGGCCCGATCCCCATGACGCGCGGCGGAACGCCCGCCACCGCGCCGCCAAGGATGCGCGCGATCGGCACCAGCCCGTATCGCTGCGCCGCCGCCTCCGACGCGATCACCAGCGCCGCCGCGCCATCGTTGACGCCCGAAGCATTGCCCGCCGTCACGCTGCCACCTTCCCGGAACGACGCGCGCAGCCGCGACAATGCCGCCACATCCGTCTCTGGCCGGGGATGTTCGTCTTGCGCCACCATGACCGGATCGCCCCGGCGCTGCGCGATAGCGACCGGCGTGATCTCCTGCGCGAGGCGGCCAGACGCCATCGCCGCCCCCGTCTTTGCCTGCGACGCGGCGGCAAAGGCATCCTGATCGGCACGCGAAACGTCAAACTCCGCCGCGACGTTCTCGGCCGTCTCGGGCATCGAGTCGATCCCGTATTGCGCCTTCATCAGCGGGTTCACGAAACGCCAGCCGATGGTGGTGTCATGGATCTCGGCCGCCCGCGAAAACGCCGCATCCGCCTTGGGCATCACGAAGGGCGCGCGCGACATGCTCTCGACGCCACCTGCAATCATCAACTCCGCCTCGCCCGCCCGGATCGCCCGCGAAACGGCGATGACCGCATCCATGCCGGATCCGCACAGCCGGTTGATCGTGGTGCCCGGCACCGTGTCGGGCAGCCCGGCCAGCAGCGCCGACATCCGCGCGACATTGCGGTTGTCCTCTCCGGCCTGGTTGGCGCACCCGAACCAGACATCTTCGACGTTGGCCCAATCAACGTCCCCGTTCCGCGCCATCAAGGCCCGCAGAGGCACCGCCCCCAGATCGTCCGCCCGGACGCCGCTGAGCGCGCCCCCAAACCGTCCGATGGGCGTCCGGATATAGTCACAGATGTAGGCGTCTTGCATGGCTGTCACTCCCTTTCGACCGAAGGCTAACAGTCTCGGCACCGGCTGGGAATCCGATACCGGGTCAGGTCCGACCAGCCGGAGCGTATCGTGAAACGGCCATGGACAAGCTGCCGATCCGCAAATCAGACTGATCGTGGTTGCGATATGACGGGCAAGAAAGGATGGCGCGCTGGGGAGGATTCGAACCCCCGACCCCTTGATTCGTAGTCAAGTACTCTATCCAACTGAGCTACCAGCGCGTGGAGCGTTCGTTTACCCAAGCCCTAACCGCAACGCAAGGGGCAATCAGGTCGTCATGCCACCTGGCAGGAACAGCGCGAAGGTGGTGCCCTCCGGCCCCGTTTGAACCAGTTCCAACCGCCCGCCATGGCCGCGCAGGATCTCCGCGCAGATCGCCAGCCCCAAACCGGTCCCGCCCTTCTTGGCACTGGTCGAGAACGGCTTGAACAAGGTTTCCTGCGCCTTTTGCGGCAAGCCGGGGCCGGTATCCGAAACCTCGATGATCCAGCCGTTGTCCTGTTCACTGCCCCGCACCGTCACCTCGCCCGGTTTTCCCGTCGACGCGATCGCCTGCCGCGCGTTTCGCACGATATTGGACAAGACACGGTGCAATTGTTCGGGATCGGCGCGCACGACCATGTCGGGCGCGATATCGGCATCGTAGCTGACCTCGGCATCGCCTTGGGACAGATTGTCGTTGTCGAGAACGTCATCCACCAATGGCTCCAGCGGCACACGGTTCAGTTTCGGCGCAGGCTCCTCTGCCCGGCCGAACGCCAGCGTCGCCTCCGTCAGGTTGATCGCGCGCGATAGCGAGTTTATCAGCTTCGGCGCGATCCGCTTCACGGTCGGGTCCTGCACCGTTTCCAGTCGGTCGGCAACCAGTGTCGCCACCGACAGCATGTTGCGCAGGTCATGACTGATCTTGGCCACCGCCTCGCCCAGTTGCGCCAGCCGTTCGCGCTGCCGCAATAGCGACGTCAACTGCGTCTGCATGTCGTGCAGTGCATCCTCGGCGTTGCGCAGTTCGCGGACCGTTCCGCGTGGGGTGATGATGCGGTTGGCATCTTCAGGCGCATCGGCGTAACTCATCATCGAAGCCACGACCCGCTTGATCGGGTTCACCATCAGGATCCGAACCGAGACGAACAGCAAGACCGCCGTGAAGACGGAGATCACCGCCGACAGGATCAGGATGCGCACCCCGTAGTCCAGCATCGCCGTGCGCAGGGGGCCGGTTTCCATGGTCACTTCGATCAGCAGGCCCGCATCGCGCACCGGCTCCCCGATGACGCGGATCGTCTGGTTCCCGGGTTCCAGCAACTGCATTGTCGCATTCCGGATCGACTGCCACGCCGACACATCGCGCAGATCGAAGGTGTCGGCGATCGCGGGCATTCCTTCGGTGGACAGGATCAACTGCCGCACGGCATCGCGGCGCAAAACGACGTTCAGGACCTCGGCGTTCTGCAACAGCTCGCGCTCCAACTCGTCGTCGATCATCCCGTCCGTCGCGAGCAGCGCCAGCGACGCGATCTGCGCCCGTTCAAGACGCGCTAGAAGGTAATCCTCCCGGAAGCGCGCGATGGAGGGCACGAAGATGAACACTTCCGCCAGCATCACGAAGATGATCGTCAGGATCAGGAAGCGCCCTGAAAGTGAATTTGCCACGCGCGACTCCCCTGCCCTTCGGGCGTCATGCCGGTCGCCCGAACCTCTGGGTAAAGGAAACGATCCTCTTTACCAGCGGGCTGTCGAACAGTTTGGGAGAGAAATAGGCACTCGCGGCACGTTTGTTAATCTCTCCCAGTGTCGGGTAGGGGGCGACCATGCCCGAAATCGCACTCATCTTCAGGTTGCTGGCGATGGCGAGTGACCAGATATGGATCAATTCGCCCGCCTGCGGGCCGACCATCGTGGCCCCCACGGGGCGGCCCTTGACCACCATGACCTTGAGAAACCCGCGCCCCTGACCCGTCGCGATGGCCCTGTCGTTGTGATCGAACTTGGCGCGCGCCACGAACAGCCTGTCGCCATGGGCCTTGCGTGCCTCGGCCTCCGTCATGCCGACCTGCGCCAGTTCCGGCGCGGTGTAGGTGACCCAAGGGATGTGATCGGTGCGCGCCTTGGCGGGCAGGCCGAACAGCATGGGCCGGATGATGACCCCCGCATGGTAGCTTGCGACATGGGTGAACTGCATGCCCCCCGCGGCGTCACCCACGGCATAGACCCGCTTGTTGGTGGACCGCAGGCCCTTGTCGACCGTCACACCGCCCCGCGTGTAATCCACGCCCGCCTTCTCCAGATCCAGCGTGTCGACATTCACCTGACGCCCCACTGCAACCAGAAGATGCGACCCCTCGAAGACCGCCCCGTCTTCGGTTTCCACGACAATCGCACCCTCGGAGCCAGATATGCGGGCGGCCTTTGCGCCCTCCACGATCTCGATCCCCTCGCCGCGCAGCGTTTCCAGCACCAGCGCCGCCGCCTCCGGGTCGTCCTTGCCCAGCGCCTTGGCGCCTTCCAGCACGCTCACCCGGCAGCCCAGCCGGCGATGTGCCTGCGCCATCTCCATCCCGATGGGACCGCCGCCGATGATGATCAGATGCTCCGGTCTCTGGCGCAGGTCGAAAATCGTCTCGTTGGTGTGGTGCGGCACGTTCTCGAGCCCAGGAATAGGCGGCACGAACGGACGAGAGCCAGTTGCCACCACGAAGCGGCGCGCCTTGATGGTGGTGTCGCCCGCCTGCACCTCGGACTCCGAAACGAAGTGCCCGACCTCGCGGATCACATGGACGCCAAAACCTTCGAACCGCTCCTGGCTGTCGACGGGCGCGATGGTGTCGATCACGGCGTGGACATGGTCCTTGGCCGCGGCGAAATCCGGTTCCGGCCGGTGCCCCGCGACGCCGAACGCGGCTTCGGCCGTTTCATGCGCCTTGTGTCCCGCCGCCAGCAGAGCCTTGGACGGCACGCAGCCGTAGTTCAGGCAATCGCCGCCCATCTTGTGGCCTTCCAGCAGAACCACCTTCGCGCCCATCTGCGCGGCCCCCGCGGCCACGGACAAGCCGCCCGAGCCTGCGCCGATGATACAGATATCCGCCTCGATCCTCGCCATCGCTCAAAGCCCCCGCTTGCCGCGCACGGCGTTCAGTATGATCGGCACTGTCGCCAGCACGCAAAGCCCGAGGATAGGCAACAAGATCTGCGGCTCGAAGATGATCCCGAGGTTCGGGGTCTCGCCGCGCGCGAAGACCTCGCCCAGACCGGCCCCCACCGACGTGTAGACGATCGCCCCCGGCATGATCCCGACAAAGGTGGAGATCACGAAGCGCCGAACCGGCACCTCCAGGAAGGCCGGGACAAGGTTGGCCACAAAGAACGGCACTGCCGGGATCAACCGCATCAGGAACAGCATCGACCACTGATTCGCGTCGATCCCGTCCTTGATCTTGCCCACGATCCCCTCCGAGCCCTCCAGCCGCGTCCCAAGCTTTGCCCCGAAACTCGTCTGCGCGGCAAGGAAGATCGCCGTTGCCCCCATGGTCGCCCCGGCGACGTTGTAAAGCGCGCCGGGGAAGGTGGCGAAGAGGAACCCGCCGGTCAGCGTCGCAATGGTCGCGCCGGGAAGCGAAAAGGCGACGATCAGCGTGTAGGCTGCGATGAAGACCGCCGCCGTCAGCACGTAGTTCTGATCCCGGAACGCGATCAGCGCCTCGCGGTTGTCCGCGAGTGCCTGAAAGCTCAGGTAATCGCGGAACAACCACCAGGCGAGGCCGGCCCCGATCAACAGGCTGACAAGCGGCAGATATCGGAGAATCGGGCTTTGCGGTGGCTGGCTCACGCTGTCTGTCATGTCCTTCGGATCCCTTGTGAATGGAGTGGACCCTAGATGCGCCATGTCGTGCAAGGGCGATATCCCCCCTCACGCGCCATTGATCGCGCGTGACGCCGGACGTTGTTTCCGTGACCTCGAACGCCAACACCCGTAACAATCCGGGATCGGAGTGTTTCAGTCCGGCCAGGATCGCCCTAGGATACCGGCATGGAAAAGATCTTCATCAGCGCCTGCCTTCTGGGCGCACGCGTGCGATATGACGGGGACGCCAAGACGCTGAAAGATGCCCTGCTGTCGACTTGGCGCGCCGAGGGGCGGCTGGTCGTTCTGTGCCCCGAGATGGCCGCGGGCCTGCCCACCCCCCGCCCGCCCGCCGAGATCGCGCCGGGTTGCACCGCCGAGGCCGTGCTGAACGGTCGCGGGGCGATCTATGACCGCGATGGGCTCGATCTGACGGCGGATTTCACCCAAGGTGCCGATCTGGCGCTGGCCGTGGCACGCGCGAATGGCTGTCGCTTCGCCCTTCTTGCCGATGGCAGTCCGTCCTGCGGGTCAAGCTACGTGCATGCGGGCAATTTCGATGGCCAGCGCATCAACGGCGAAGGCGTCGTGGCGGCCCGCCTTCGCGCCGCTGGCATCCGGGTATTCGCGCAACATCAGTTGAACGACCTGTCCCATGCGCTGGAGACCGTAGAAAATACCGATGGATAGGCCTCCACTTTGTTGACACCGCGCCCGCTCTTGCCTATTTCCCAGCCTTCAACGGAGATTCTGCCGTTCGAGGAGCGCCCCATGGCGCCCTCCGGCCCAGACGAACGGAGCGAGAGCCATGTCGAAACGTACTTTCCAGCCTTCGAACCTGGTGCGCAAGCACCGCCACGGGTTCCGCGCACGCATGGCCACCAAGGCCGGTCGCAAGATCCTGAACGCCCGCCGCGCCCGCGGACGGAAGTCGCTCAGCGCCTGATTGCCTGCAAGATGATCGACCTTGAGCCTCCGTCGAGCCATGCCTCGCCGGGGGCTTCGTCTGTTGCACCGCCGCTCTGTGTGCTGCGCAAGCGCGCCGATTTCCTCAGCGCCGCGCGCGCCCGCCGCGCCGCGATGCCCGCCTTCCTGTTGCAAGCCCGCAAACGGGGCGCAAACGAGCCGACGACGGGCATCCGCGTTGGCTTCACCTGCTCAAAGAAGGTCGGCAATGCCGTCGCCCGCAACCGCGCCAAGCGCCGCCTGCGCGAAATCGCTCGGGCGATCCTGCCGCGCGAGGGGCGGCCCGGCTGGGACTACGTCCTGATCGGCCGCGCCGAGGCCACCGCCACCCGCGACTTCGCCCTGCTCAAATCCGACCTCTCTGCCGCGCTGGGAAAGATCCACGGATGACACCGCTCGCCTTCCTCCTCTCGCTGCCGATCCGCTTCTACCGGCTGGTGATCTCTCCGATGATCGGCACCAATTGCCGCTTTACGCCCACCTGTTCCACCTATGCGATGGAAGCCCTGCGCAAGCACGGCGCGATCAAGGGCGGTTGGCTCGCCACCCGCCGCATCGCGCGCTGCCACCCTCTTGGCGGTTCCGGCATCGACAACGTCCCGGATTGATCGCGGACCCTTCCCCTTCATCTATCCATAAATACTCACTTTCCCTGCACGCCCTCCGCAGCCCTCGCGACGTTCCCGGCTACACGGGACGTCGCAGCACCAACCCCTGCGCACCCGCGACCCGCGTCACGATTTCGGCGCGATCCACCGCCCCCCGGATCGTGTGCAGGATATCCTCAAGCACCACGGCGTCATGGAACCAGAAGGTATGCGCCGGATAGGCCAGCCCAGCATATCCCGCCTTGTTCGCCTCGAAATGCGCGCCGCAATTCACCTCGACCGCCTTGCCCGGTCGCAGGACCGGCAACCCCACGCGCCGGACCCTCGGCGCCACGCCGATGCGTTCTATGTCCGAAAGGGACAACACGTTGTCGAAGGGGTTGGAGTAATTCGTCAGTCGCACGCAATGCCGATAGAGCGACGAACTCTTCGAAGCACCCTCGGCCATCCCGCCGGCCGAGACATCGCCCGACAACAGCATCACCTGGCGGACCGACCAGCTCTGCTGAGCCACCCCGGGGCGGTCATCGGCGTCGTCGAAGGCTTCGCGCACCACGGAGGCGCCCGTCGAATGTGCCAGGCTATCCAGGTTCAAATAACAATCGGACCGCTGCATGCGCGCGAAATTGGCGATTCCCTCGCTCACCAGCCGGAACGCCGTGGTCTTCGCGTCCATCCGGTCCTCCAGGTAATTCAGGGCCGAGGTCGCGGCGGGCCAGTCGAAGCCCACCACCACACCCTCGAATCCCTAGCCCTCCAGCGCCGCGCGCAACAGGCGCAGCCGCGCCAGCATCACGGAATTCTCGGTGTGGAACCCGTGGACATAGAACAGCACGTCCCCATGCGGCGCGTCGTCCTGCGGCCCGTGCCGCGCCGCCTCGAAGACCTGCGCGAACCAATCGGTCCTCGAAACAACATGAGCTGGCGTTGGATCATCGGCGTCCGCCGGGACGGCCAGGAAATGCGTGGCGCCCGGCTCGGCCGAGAAGTCGCCGTTGCGGATTGAGCGGACGGAGAAGACTTAATCCATGGGCAGGTGCCCCTGTTGCCGGCCTGCTCATCATGCGACCAAGCGCGCCCAACTCAAGATCAATGGCGCTCGAAGGTGATGATGACCTCGCCGATCGGCACGCCGAAGCGGCTCATGTAGGCGCGGTTCAGCAGTCGGTCCTCGGTCAGCAGCCACATCCAGTCATCGAAGGTGACGCGCAGGGGCTCCCGGTCCGGCAGGGGCAGATCGATGGTGTATTGCCAGTTGAACGTATCGCCGCGCTCCTGCCCCGTCGCCACGCCGATTACGCCGGGGGCCGTGCCCTGCCAGCCGCCATTGCCGGACTGCTGCAGGCTCCAGATCCGCTGCTCGGTCGATCCGTCCTCGTAGGCGAAATCCTCCACCAGCCGCAGGGTCTGCCCGTCCCAGGTGCCGCGGATCTCCACCTCGAACCGCCGCCGCACCTCTCCGAACACGTCCTGGAACTGGCCATGGGCCGTCAGGTGTCCGTCGAAGAACTCCTCAAGGTGCAACTGGCGCGTGGACAGCGCGGGATCGGTCAGCGACGGACGACCGCAGGCCGCCAGCGCCACCAGCAGACCGACAAGGAAGAGACGTTTCATCATGGGCCTGAGTTAACGCGCGCCTGCGATTTGGCAACCCATCTTGACGCCGCCCGTCCCCACACCCTAGGTCAGCCCATGCTCGACCAACCCGATGACATTCACCCCCTGTTCCACGGTGCGCCCAAGACCACCGAATTCCGCAAGCTGCGCAAGCGGATCATCCGCGACGTGCGCGACGCGGTGGAGCGCTACGGAATGGTGCTTCCGGCGACGCGGCAGAAATGGCTCGTCTGCCTTTCGGGCGGCAAGGACAGCTATACGCTGCTGGCCGCCCTGACCGAACTGCAATGGCGCGGGCTGCTGCCCGTCGATATCCTCGCCTGCAACCTCGACCAAGGCCAGCCGGGGTTTCCCGCGACGGTCCTGCCCGAATTCCTCGCGCGGATGGGTGTGCCGCACCGGATCGAGTATCAGGACACCTATTCCATCGTCATGGACAAGGTCCCCGCCGGGCGCACCTATTGCGCGCTGTGTTCGCGGCTGCGGCGCGGCAACCTCTACCGCATCGCGCGCGAAGAAGGTTGCAGCGCCGTCGTCCTCGGCCACCACCGCGACGATATCCTCGAGACGTTCTTCCTCAACCTCTTCCACGGCGGCAAGCTGGCGACGATGCCGCCCAAGCTGGTCAACGACGAGGGCGACATGATGGTGCTGCGTCCGCTTGCCCATGTGGCCGAGTCGGATTGCGCGAAATTCGCCCGCGCGCTCGACTATCCCATCATCCCCTGCGACCTCTGCGGCAGCCAGGACGGGCTGCAACGCCAGCAGATCAAGGGCATGCTCGATGAGTGGGAGGCCCGCAGCCCGGGCCGTCGCGGCAAGATGTTCTCGGCCCTGATGACCGCGCGCCCCTCGCATCTGCTGGACCCGGCCCTGTTCGACTTCGTTGGGCTGGCACCGGGAAACAACAGGGCGACATCGACCGAATGATCCGACGCCGTTAACCTTCTGTCAGCGCCCGGTGACGTATGCCTTTCGACGAACGGGGACGGCACGGGATCACAGCGGCGATGATACGGACACGAACAGCGCACCTTCAATCGGCCGATGCAGGCATACACCCGACACGGCGGGCGGCGCTGGGCATCCAGCAGGCACTGGGTCGGCTCGACGTGCTGGCCGTTTTTCCCCTGCTTGTCCTGACCGCCACGTGGTTCGGGTTCGACAATCTTGCGGTGGTCACCGCCTATTCCCTGTCCGGCCTTCTGGCCTTCGGCGTTCTTTGGGGCCGCACCACGCCCGTTTCGGCGCCGGACGCGCCGGTTGCTCCCGGCGGGCGGCTTGCCCTTGTCGCCATGCTGGACCGGATCGTCAAATCCAAGGACCGCGATACCGCCTTCCTCCTGCTCCAGATCGATGACTGGACCGCGACGGTCGACCTCTGGGGGCATGACAGCTCGGAAGATGTCGCGACCCGGGTGGAGGAACGCCTGCGCAACGCCCTGCGCAACGGCGACCTTCTGGTGCGCCTGGGCGACGCGAAGTTCGGCGTGGCACTTGGTCCCGTGCCGTCCGCACGGCTCGCCCTGCGCGACACCGTCGCGACCCGGCTGGCGGAGGCGGTGGCCGAACCCATCGCCCTCCATGGCGCGACCCTGCGCTTGTCGGCCTCCATCGGGCATACGGCCCTGATCCGGCGCGGGCTCGACCCCGCCGATGCCACGTTCAAGGCCGCCGAGGCGGCGCTTTCGGACGCGGCTCTCCACGCCCCGGGCGCGATCCGCGCCTTTGCCCCCGGCATGGGCCGGTCGCGCAGCCTCAATGCCAGCCTCAGCGCCGAGGTAGAGGGCGCCATCCATGGCGGCGCCATCACCGCCTGGTTCCAGCCCCAGATCTGCGCGCGCACCGGCGTGCTGACCGGAATGGAAACGCTGGCGCGCTGGGAGCACCCGAAGCAGGGTCTGCTGAGCCCGAAGGAATTCTTCGCGGCCGTCGAGGCGTCCGGCCACATGCCGCTTCTCGGGCAGACTCTGATGCATCAGGCCCTCAAGGCGCTGGGGGAATGGGACACGGCGAAAGCCCGCGTACCGGGCGTCTCCCTCAACCTGTCGCCGCAGGAACTCCGCGACCCTCGGCTACCCAAGGGCTTGCACGACGAGATTGCCCGCTTCGGTCTGACACCGGACCGCGTCACCATCGAGATCACCGAATCCGTCGCCTCGAAAGCCGAGGATGACAGTGTTCTCGCGACGCTGACCGCGCTGCGCGACGCGGGTCATCCGATGGATCTGGACAATTTCGGACAGGGCTCCGCCGCCTTCGCGACGCTGCGCCGTTTCAACATCACCCGCGTCAAGATCGAGCACAGCCTGATCCTCGGCATCGATGCCGACCCCGCCAACCGGAAAACCGTCGCCGCCATCGTCGCCATGGCGGATGCCCTTGGCATCGAAACACTGGCCAAAGGTGTCGAAACCCCGCAAGAGATGGAGACCCTGGCCGAGATCGGTTGCACCCACCTGCAGGGCTTTCGCATCGCCCGCCCGATGGTTGGGGAGCGGGTCGCCGATTGGGCCCGGGCCCGTGGCGCCGAAGGCAAGGCCATCCGCCTCGACGATCGTCGAGGCGGCTGAGGCCCGCCCCCGGCACGGCCGAGCGTTAAAGGCGGCCCAGAGAAGCGCGGGGGCCGTCTTGCCGCCAATGGCAGACGCGCCGCGGAACCGGCCCGCCACTGCCGAACATCCCCACTGCGACCCGCCATGTGCAGGCCGTCACCACGGCCCCCATCCCGGGCATTTCCCCCGCCCCGCGCCGATTTCGCCCCTTGACCTTTCACCGCCCAATCTGTTGAACCCCGGTGGATCGACTGCGCCATCAAGGGCGCAGACCTGAGAGCCTTGTTTTCAAGGGCGCCGCGCGGAAGGAAAGTGCCGAAATGGACGATCAGAACAGAAACCTGATCCTGGCGACGGGTCTGAGCTTCGTTGTCATCCTCGTCTGGTTCCTCCTCTTCCCGCCGCCGGCTCCGGTCGAAGACCCCAACGCCCTGCCGCCCGCCGCAGAAACCGGCACCGCGCCCTTGACCGACACCGACATCGCCCTCACGCCACCCGTGGCGTCCGACCTGGCCCCGGTGGGCGTCGAGGCCGAGACGCCGGACGAGGTCGCCCTCGTCGCCGAGGCGCGCATCCCGATCGAAACCCCGTCCGTAACGGGCTCCATCTCGCTTCTTGGCGGGCGGATCGACGACCTGTCCCTGGTGAATTACGTCACCGAGGTGGGGGGCGACATCAACGTGCGCCTGCTGTCGCCCGTGGGTTCGGACGATCCCTATTACGCGCTCTACGGTTGGACCCCTTCGGGCGAGCTTGGCTACGAGAACGTGCCGACCTCCAACACCCCGTGGGAACTTGAAAGCGGCGAAACGCTGACCCCCGACGCCCCCGTCACCCTGGTTTGGGATAACGGCCTGGGCCTGATCTTCCGGCGCACCATCGCTATCGACGATCAATACATGTTCGAGATCACCCAATCGGTCGAGAATGCGGGCACGACCGATGTCAGCCTTGCACCCTATGGGATCGTCGCCCGCCATGGCCTGCCATCCGACCTGCAGAACTTCTTCATCCTGCACGAAGGTGTCGTGCGCAAGGTGGACGGAGAGCTTGGCGAAATCGGTTATTCCGACATGCCCGATCTCGACGTGGTCGCCCGCGAAGGCGTCCCCGCCGAAGTGGTGCAGGTCGAGGCGTCCGGCTGGATCGGATTCACCGACAAGTACTGGATGACGACGCTGATCCCGGACGAAGGTCAGGCCTTCGTCTCGGTCGTGAAATACGTCCCCAACGCCGATATCTACCAGACCGAAGCGCGCCTGCCCTACATGCTGATCGCCGCAGGCGACACGGCCCAGGTCACCACCCGCCTCTTCGCCGGCGCAAAAGAAGCCGAAACCATCCGGGAATATCAGAACGCGCAACCCGGCTTTGTTGCGCGATTGTTCGGCGTCGAGCAGGACTCCTCTCGCCCGCAGGTGTCGCGCTTCGTCGACTCGATCGATTGGGGCTGGTTCTATTTTCTCACCAAGCCGATGTTCTGGGTGCTGCACTGGCTGAACGCCACCATCGGCAACATGGGCCTCGCGATCATCGCGCTTACATTGACGGTCAAGGCGATCCTCTTCCCGCTGGCCTTCCGGTCCTATGTCTCCATGGCGAAGATGAAGGAACTGCAGCCCGAGATGGAGAAGCTCAAGGAATCCGCCGGCGACGACCGCGAGAAGCTCCAGAAAGGCATGATGGAGCTCTACAAGAAGAACAAGGTGAACCCCGCTTCGGGCTGTCTGCCGATCATCCTGCAGATCCCGATCTTCTTCTCGCTCTACAAGGTGATCTTCGTCACGCTCGAACTGCGCCACGCGCCGTTCTTCGGCTGGCTCAACGACCTGTCCGCACCCGACAGCTCCACCATCCTGAACCTGTTCGGCCTGCTGCCCATCGCGCCTCCGGCACCGGAATCGATCATGGCGCTGATCTTCATCGGGGTTCTGCCGCTCCTGCTTGGGATCACGATGTGGATGCAGCAGAAGCTGAACCCGGCCCCGACGGATCCGACCCAGGCCATGGTCTTCGCCTGGCTGCCCTGGGTCTTCATGTTCATGCTTGGCAGCTTTGCATCCGGCCTCCTGGTGTACTGGATCGCGAACAACACGCTGACCTTCTCGCAGCAATACCTGATCATGCGCAGCCAGGGCTACAAGCCGGACATTTTCGGCAACATCCGCAAGGGCTTCCAGCGGAACAAGCCGGCGGACAAGTGATGGCTCAAGGCACGACTGCGCGCCTTGCCCAGATCTGGCGGCACCCGATCAAGGGTATCGGGGCAGAGCCGCTGGACAGGGTGCAGCTTGCGGCGGGCTTGCCCCTGCCGCTCGACCGCGCCTGGGCGGTGCTGGAGGATGGCGGCGATGCGACCGAGGGCTGGCGGGCGTGCCGCAACTTCCTGCGCGGGGCCAAGGGCCCGTCCCTCATGGCCGTCACGGCGCGGGTGGAAGGCGATGCCATCCACCTCGCCCATCCCGACCGACCGGCGATCACCGTCAGGCCCGGCACCGACGACGCCGCCCTGTTCGACTGGCTCGGTGCCATCTACCCGTCGGAACGCCGCCCGGCAGCGGCCCTCGTGAGATCGCCGCCCGAAGGCATGACGGACACGCCCTTCGCGTCCGTGTCGGTGCTCAACCTCGCCTCCCTCCGGGCGCTTGGCCAACGGCTCGGACAGGATCTCGACCCGCGCCGGTTTCGGGGCAATCTCTGGCTCGACGGCCCCGCCCCGTGGGAGGAATTCGACCTCGTGGGCCGGACCCTCGCCATCGGCGACGCCCGCCTCGAGGTCATCGAACCGATCACCCGCTGCCGCGCGACCGAGGCCAATCCCGATACCGGCCGCCGCGACGCCGACACGCTGCGCGCCCTGAACGAGGGTTGGGGGCACCAGGATTTCGGCGCGTATGCGATGGTGCGCCAAGGCGGCGCGGTCGCGGTC
>Ga0100398_1000928_pt1 | contig 25787 bp, 23 predicted proteins | sample CryGeymeta201522_FD_81568 | JGI IMG/M metagenome (GOLD analysis project Ga0100398, IMG submission 81568) | Groundwater microbial communities from Crystal Geyser aquifers in Utah, USA - Crystal Geyser metaG 2015-22 | ecosystem: Environmental > Aquatic > Deep subsurface > Groundwater | place: USA...
TTCCACACCGTTGCGCGCGGGGCCTATATGGACCCCATTGACGGCTGGCAAGCCGCCCGCGCCTCTGGCAAGCAAATGGCCACCGAGGGCTTTAACAACCTGCGCGACTACGCCCTGGCCATGATCAAGCTCAAACCCCGCTCAGATGCCTTCTACCAGGGCATGAAAGGCAGCCTGCAATGTTTTTACCAAGACCTGCAAGCCCAACGCACCCCGCGCATTGATTTGGAGTTTGGCGCACACCTTGTCAATGTCTGCGAGCAAGTGGTAAAAAGCTTCAAACCCCTTGATGCGCCTGCGCAAGCAGCTTCTGCTTCAATAGCGCCTACCGGCCCGCTTGTCACCGTGATAGGCGGCACCGGCTTTACCCACCCCGAAACCCGCAACGACTACGCCCGCGCCAAGGCCCTGGCGGTGCACGCCTAATTGGCGTCCGCTTCATATAATCTCGCTCCGGAGTACAAAATCATGAAGACCACCAACACGGAAAAATCGGGCAAGGAAAAGAAGGCTACCAAGCCCGTGGGTGCCGTCATGGTCCCTGTTAACTTGAACAAGCCCAGCACCAAGCATGGCCGCTCGGTCAATGCCTTATTGCGCAAACTCAGTGGTTTTGAGTGGGACTTTGAGGCGATGAAGCGTGTCTGAAAAGTACTTTTTTGACACGTCAGCGTTTCTTTCGATTGTCAAAAATGAACCCCTGGGCATCAATGTCAGCAGCCTCATTGACAGCTTGAACCGAGCCCAGTGTTACACGTCAGTTTTTCATGCGCAGGCGATGACTGCTGCGCGTATTTTCCAATACTCAAAAGGGGCGATTGACCCCTTATTGGCTGCGCAATGTATCGATGGAGGCTACACCATGGTTACTGCCAATCTTCAGGACTTTGAGCGCGTGCCGGGTCTAAAAATCGCACAGCTTTAACCAAGCTATGCACCCCCCACAGCGCACGCTGCTCCACGCCTTCTCCACCTTTACCCTGGGTGGCCAGCAGGCGCGGTTTGTGCAGCTGGCCAATGCCTTTGGCCCGCGCTACCGCCACATCATTGCCGCCATGGACAACTGCTTTGACGCCGGCGAGCGCCTGGGGCCACAGGTCAACTGGCAGCCGCTGCCGCTGCCGGTGCAAAAAGGCGGTGCATTAGCCAACCGCGCAGCCTTCAGGCAAGTCATCCAGGCCCAGCAGCCTGACCTGCTGCTCAGCTACAACTGGGGCGCCATCGAATGGGCTGCAGCCAACTGGCCGCAAGTGGTGCCACACATCCACGTGGAAGACGGCTTTAGCGCTGCCGAGGCCACCCGCCAACTGCCCCGGCGCGCCTGGACACGCCGGGTGCTGCTGGGCTGGGCTGGCAAACCTGTGGTGGTGATATCGCACAACCTGCAGCGCATTGCCACCCAGGTCTGGAAGCTGCCGGCAGATCAGGTCAAGTTCATCCCCAATGGCGTGGCCATACCCGATGCTTATATGCAAAAACGGGCTCTAGCCCAGACGAATCAAGCACAGCTCACTATCGGAACCGTAGCAGGCTTGCGCCCCGAGAAAAACATTGCCCGCCTCATCAAAGCATTTGCCGCCGTGCGCGCGCGCCAGCCAGCCCGCCTGCTGGTGGTGGGTGGTGGGCCAGAGCTGCCCGCGCTGCAAGCCCTGGCGGCCCAACTGGGCGTGGCTGCAGACGTCGAATTTGCCGGCTACCTGGCCGACCCCATCAGCCGCCTGATTGAATTTGACCTCTTTGCCTTGTCGTCTGACACCGAGCAACTGCCCATCGCCATGCTGGAAGCCATGGCCTGCGGCATACCCGTGGTGGCCACCCGCGTGGGGGATGTGGCGCACATCATGCCCGGCGTGGCGCAGTCTGCGCTGGCCGATGCCACTGACGCTGCCTTTACCGTAACCCTGCTGGGCACCATAGACCAGCGCAGCGCCTGGCCCCAGTGGGTGGCGGCGGGCAAGCAAGTGGTGGCAGACCGCTACGCGCTTGACCAAATGCAGAGCCAGTGGCAGCGGTTGTTTGATGGCGGCTGACATTGTCAATGCGAAGGGACGTGAGGTTGCATCCATCTTTTCATTTGTCATCGCGAGCGCAGTGTGCCAGACCAGTTACACACAAAGAGGCTGCATGCTTTCATCTCGGTAAACTCGCTAGCAATGTTGTTCAATTCACTCTCGTTCCTGTTTGTTTTCGCTCCAATCGTGATTTTGGGGTTTTATGTGCTGGGTGCTCGCAATGCCTCTGTTGCTTGCGCTTGGCTCGGTGGTTTTTCGCTTGTGTTCTACGCAATGTGGTACCCACAACACACTTTAATATTGCTGGCTTCAATTGTTTTAAATTTCGTTGCCGGTATCCTAATTAGCCGCGCTGACGATGTTGGCGGTTTCTCACGCAAGACCCTGCTAAAACTTGCCATAACAGTCAATCTGCTTGCGCTTTGCTACTTTAAATACGCAGGGTTTTTCGTTGCCAGTGCAACAGCTGCATTTGGTCTGCAGTGGGCTATTGGTGAAATTGCATTGCCATTGGGCGTGTCTTTTTTCACATTCACCCAAATTGCGTATCTGGTTGACACCTATGAGGGCAAGGTTAAAGAGCATGACTTCAACCGTTATTTATTGTTTGTCACCTATTTCCCTCACTTGGTGGCCGGGCCAATCATCCATCACAAAGATGTCATGTCACAGTTTGCGCGGCGCGACACGTTCAGATTCAGTGATGTCAACTTTGCCTTGGGTGTCGTCATTTTCATCATTGGGCTGTTCAAAAAAGTTGTCATAGCTGACAACGTTGACATTTTTGTTGCCCCGATTTTTAAACTTGCCGAACAAGGTGCTGCTCTTGATATGGCGACTGCGTGGATTGGTGCACTGGCGTATACCATTCAGCTTTACTTTGACTTTTCAGGCTATTCCGACATGGCCATCGGGCTGTCCATGATGCTCAACGTCCGCCTGCCGTTCAATTTTGATTCGCCTTACAAGGCCAGAAATATCATCGACTTTTGGCGGCGCTGGCACATTTCTTTATCCACCTTTCTGCGTGACTACTTGTATATTCCGCTTGGGGGCAATCGGCTTGGTAACAGTAGGCGTTACATCAATATGGGTATCACGATGCTGCTTGGTGGCCTGTGGCATGGTGCTGGTTGGACGTTCATCGTTTGGGGTGCGCTGCATGGTGCCTATTTGGGCCTAAACCATTTTTGGCAGGCCCATTATTCGGCAACCAAATCTAAATATTCACCATTGCTTGATGGCCTAAGCTGGGCTTTAACGCTGCTGGCCGTGATCATTGCGTGGGTATTTTTCAGAGCCCAAACACTTCATGGCGCTTTATCAATGCTGGGCGCAATCATTGGATTGGGCGCCAACACTTCGGCACCAATACTGCTTTCCTCGGGCGTTGCATTGGATGTTGGACTGGCCTTCGCGTGTGTTGTGCCGCTGCTCGCCGTCACCATGTGGGCTCCAAACTCACAGCAAATTGCGTCGCGGTTGCTCACCAATCCATTGAGCTTCCTGCGCTGGGAACGTGAAAGCAGTGACACGTTAATTTGGAAACCAGTACCCATAGTTTGGTCGGTTGTCATTGGTACAACGCTCAGTGCTGCGCTGATTTTGTTGTCTCGCCCATCAGAGTTCTTGTACTTCAATTTTTGATGACACCATGGTTACACGACTAAGACCATTTCAGTTATTAACGGTGTCCTTTGTCATCGCTGTTTTTATTCTTTGCTTGTTGACTGCGCTGCCGCATGCCCCGTATATACGCTATCAACAGCTAGCAAGTGAGAGCCTGCATTACCAGCGTGCAAAGTGGATTTATGAACGCATTCACTTCGATACTACCCCGATTGACATCGCATTTATTGGCACATCTCATACTCAGAGTGGCATCAATAGTGCACTGGTAGAGGCCACTTTAACTGCACATGGCGATGGACGCAAAGTAGTTAATTTTGCTGTACCCCACCTCGGGCGTGACCTACAGTATCTTGTCGGCAGGGAGTTGCTCAATTCCCGTAAGGTTGACACCTTAGTTATAGAAGTGCAGCAGACTGAAAGCCGCGCGCCGCATCCAGGTTTTCAACGACTAGCTGATGTATCGGACATACTCGTGACCCCGATTTTTATTAATACTGGGGTGGTGGACAATTTAGCCCGATTGCCCATGCGCCAACTTGACCTGTTTTTAAAAACAATTTGGCCCAATTGGTTTGGATTTACAACTGTATTTAACCCAAAAAACTATGACGGCGCACACTTTGATGATACCTATCGACTGCATGGCACGGTTACACCACGTACTGACATTCATCCACGCAGTTACTTTGAAAAAGATTTGAAAAAAATCCGAGATGAAATCAAACAAAAAGAACAGTTAGCAAAAAAGGTTGAAATAGATTTCATATCTGACAACCCACTCTACCGCTATAACAATATTTACTTTAGGGATCTGCTGACGCTTGCTGAGCAACACTCTGTAAAAGTTGTCTTTATGTACCTGCCATTTTTGGGTGCAGATCCCGAGCCAGTCAATAGAGATTTACTGGAAGGACGCGGCAGGCTTGTTTTGCCAACCACGATTCTCACCGACGAAAAGTTGTGGCAAAACGCTGATCACCTGAATTTCTATGGTGCTCAGGTGTTGTCCCTATCGTTGGCAAATTCATTAGCGAGATAAGTTTTTTTGGCTGTAAAAGTTGCGACTGCGTATGATAGGGACCATCACAGCTGGGTCGTCAGTGTTGAGTATGCTCACATCCGATTCTTAAGAACTTTGGTAAATCTCCAACTAAAAGAGTATCGCAAATGATCGAAGGATTGTTACTGTTGCTTGAGCTGTACCTGATGGTGTTGCTGCTACGTGCTTTGGGCCGCATCAGCAAAAACCCAGCGGAAAAAAGCCTTGGCTTTTTTGCATTTCACGACGACGGCTTGCCTAAGGCTGAATCAACACCCAAAAAGGCCAAGGGCACAGGCGGCTATGCGTGACTTGGTAACGCTGGGCATGATGCTGGTGTTGGTCTCCTTGGCCGTCAGAAACACCTTTTCAACCTATCTGCTTTGGGGTTGGACTGGGTTGATTGCGCTCAGTGGCTACTTGTATGGGTTTATGCGTGGTGTTAAGTACGCGCAGTGGTTTGCCATTGCAACGCTCATTGCGTTTTTGATGAAAAGTGACAAGCTTCAGGCGGCGTTTAAAAGCAACCGCACCAGCACATTGATGATTTTGTTTGGCATTCAGTGTGTTGTGACCATGGCCTTTGCTTATGACGGGTTGCCTAGAAATGTAGAGCTTGGCACGGATGTTTTAAAAACAGTCCTTTTTTGTATTTTGATGCCCATGCTGGTTACAACACGGCTCAGGTTGCACGCCTTTATGGTGATGGTGGCACTGGGGCTGGGTTTCCACGGAATTATTGACGGGCTCAAGTTTATTAATTCTGCGGGTGGGCACATTAGCCGCGGGTTGGCAAAATTTGGTGACAACAACAACACCGCTGTGGCGCTGGCTACAGCGGTCCCCATCCTTTTATATGTTGCCAAGTATTCTGTCAAAAAATGGGTCAGGCTTGGCTTTATGGGCACCATGCTTTTGGCGGTGCTGGCTGTGGTGTCAACTCGATCGCGGGGGGGGTTTGCCACGCTGGTTGTATTGGCTGGCTGGATGATCTGGCACACCAAACGGAAATTTGCAGGGCTAGCCCTACTTGCGGTGTGCGTGGCACTGGTGGGGGCCCTGGCCTCCAACGAGTGGACGGAGCGCATGAACACCATTCAAACTGCTGACCAAGACGGCTCGTTCATGCTTCGTGTGGCAGCCTGGAAGAAGAGTTCGGCTATTGCCCTTGCCCATCCATTGACCGGCGGTGGTTTTTATGCGGTGCAGGCACACGGTATTTCTGCCAAATACCGTTATGCGCAGGGGCTGCTGGGGTTTATTGAAACGCCTGACCCACACAGCTTTGCGGCGCACAGTATTTATTTTCAAGTAATGGGCGACACCGGTTTTGTGGGGTTCTTCATTTACATTGGTTTCTTTTTGAATGCATTTTTAACCCGCAGGGAAATTAAAAAGATTGCCAAGGCGCGTGGTGACAGTGCAACCTGGGCGTTGGACTTGTCCAACACCATAGCAGCCAGTTTGATTGCCTTTATGGTGGGGGGCAGCCTGGTAAGCGCAGCCTACTTTGATATTGCTTTTATTTTGATTGCATTGATGGAGACAATCAAGCAAGTTTTGATCTCATCGCCCGCAGGTGTTGAGGTTGTTGCACCCACCAAGCCGGTGGTAGCACGGTAGCCTGACCATGCTTGACCACGCTACACATCGCCCAGCGCTGCTTGCGCCAGGCCACCCACCTGTCATGTGTGTGGTGGTGGACACTGAGGAAGAGTTTGACTGGGCCAAACCTTTCTCGCGTCAAAACGTGGGGGTTGACTCTATTGCAGCCCAAGTTTTGGTGCATGAAAAGGTTTATGACCAATTTGGCATCATTCCCACCTATGTAGTTGACTGGCCCGCGGCTACCACAGCAACTTCTGTTGCAGTCTTGAAAAGCCTGATGGACGAAGGTCGGTGTGAAATTGGTACACATCTGCACCCCTGGGTGTCGCCCCCGCATCTTGAAGAGGTGAACACGTTTAACTCTTATACGGGTAATTTGCCGGCAGACCTGGAGTTTGCAAAACTGCAGTTGCTTACGGATGCAATTACAAGCAACTTTCAGCGCCAACCTGCAGTTTTTAAAGCTGGGCGCTATGGGCTGGGGCAGCATACATCGCTAGCCTTGCAAAAGCTGGGTTATTTGATAGACGCCAGTGTGGTGCCGCACACTTCTTTTGCAGCGGACGGTGGGCCAAACTTCAGCGCTTTTGATAATGATGCCTTTTGGTTTGGGCCCGCAGATGCACCCTTGTTGGAGCTGCCCGTATCTACAGGCTTTTGCGGCGCTTTGCGGCCATTTGGCCACCCGTTGTACCCTGTGCTGAACACGCCCATTGCCAAAACCCTGCATCTTGGGGGCATTGCAGCGCGCACCAGAATGCTGGAGCGCATTCGCCTAACGCCAGAGGGCACAGATGCCCAGGCCAACATGCGTTTAATGAAGGCGTTAGTACAGTCAGGCACGCAAGTAATGACCTTGACATATCACAGCCCATCTCTTGCGCCGGGCAACACGCCGTATGTGCAGTCAGTACAAGAACTGGACAAGTTTATTAACTGCATAAAGCAATGTTGTGACTACTTTAGAAATGAGTTGGGTGGCGTTTTTATGGGGCTAAGCCAGGTGCGTCAGGCCGCGTTGATTTCTTCCAAGAAAGTGGCAGGGTAAGGCCATGCAAAACCTCAGGCGTACCGTATCTATCACCTTTGCCGCGACTGTGTTCAACATGGTCGCAAGTTTTGGTGTGGTGGTGGTGCTGTCGCGTTTGTTGACGCCGGCTGAAGTGGGTATTTTTTCTATTACAGCCACACTGATCACTTTGGCGGCCGTGTTCAGGGAGTTTGGAGTCAGCAGCTATATACGTCAAGAGAAAGAGCTAACGCAGGCCAAGGCCCGGTCAGCCTTAGGCGTCATTATTGCCAGCGGTTGGACCATGGCAGGGGCACTGCTTTTGATCAGTGGGCCTGTAGCCGCTTTTTATAAGCAAAGCGCCATCGAGTCGGTCATGCATGTCTTGGCCAGCAGCTTTTTGGTGATACCTTTTGTCTCGTACCTAAACGCGTTAATGTCCCGCCAAATGCTGGCTGGTAAGCAAGCCGTGGTGGGTGTGATCAGTGCTTTGGCTTATGGTGCAACCTGTATTGGCCTGGCCCTGAATGGTTTTAGTTACATGGCCTTGGCTTGGGCCAATTTGGTCAATGTTGTTGTGCAACTTGCAGTGCTGTTTTTTATGAAGACAGCGGGCACATCACTGTTGCCCTCGTTCAAAGGCTGGTGGCCTATCTTCAAGTTTGGCAGCGGCACTGCCTTTAGCGGTTTGGCTACCTTGGCGAATGACGCCATGCCAGAGCTTGTTTTGGGCAAGATAATGGGGCCATATCAAGTGGGCATTTATAGCCGTGCCAATGGATTGGTTGGCATGTTTCAGCAGTTAATTGGCCCAACAGTTAATTACACAGCGCTGCCGGTTATAGCCAAAGGCCATCACGCCAATGAGGCACTGGCACCCATATTTGCCAAAGCCACCAGTTACCTCACCGGCTTGGCTTGGCCGGTGTTTGCTGTGATTGCTGTTTTTTCTGAAGAAATCATTGGTGTTTTATATGGGCCACAATGGTTGCCCGCTGCGCCACTTGTTATTGTATTGTGTTTGTTGTTTAGTTTGCGCATTGGTTATTCTTTGTGTCATCCAGGATTGATAGCAATAGGTAAGCCACATCTGTTCTCAATAGTTGCTTTAACAACATTACTTTGCCGCTGCACTTTAGTCTATACATTTGGCGCAGCTGACTTAACTGCGTTTGCAATGGCAATATTGCTTGCAGATGTCATTACGTTGCCCTTGACAGCCTACTTAATGTCTGAATATTTAAAATATACAATAATCCAATCATTAATCGCGCAATTTAAATCATTTGGCGTGGCAGCTTGCTGCTTGCTACTCGCGATCGGTCTTAAATATACAGTTCTAGTCAATTTAAGCAGTATTTTGCAACTAATAATAATAGGAATATCTGAAACAATAACATGGACATTGGCTTTGTATTTTTTTAAACATCCGATTTTTTTTGAAATTCGAAAAATCTTCACCATGAAATATACTCATTGACTGCAATAATCTTTTGCATATCATTTGGAATAATTAAGTGTTTGTAATACAAATAAGTTGAAGTACAATGAAAAATCCAGTATGGCTATATTGGGACTCGTTTGGCAATCATCCGGAGCCACCATATATCACATTATGTCGGTGGTCGATGTTACATAACTGGTCAGACAGCAACCTGATATTTGTAAACAAAAGAAATTTAGATTTTTATTTACCAGGCATATCTGAATCTATAAAAGACATAGAGGTTGATGTTAGTGGTCGTTTGGATTTAATTAAACGAAAATTCAAACCAAGCACTAAAAGTTTAGCCGTTAGATGTGATGTTATTCGAGCGAACCTATTGAATGAATACGGGGGTATTTACATTGATATAAGTTCAATTGCTCTGCGTTCAATCGATAAGTACTTTCAAATCATTAATGATATTAATGGAAAAAATTTTATTTGTTCACAGCGGCAATCACATGGCAAAACCCACTATCCAGTTAGTTTTTATGGATGCAACACCAAATCAAAAATTATCAAATTATATTCAAAAAAAATAAATGAACTTATACGCAGCAAAAATACATTCCATTATAATGAGTTAGGCGCAGAATCTTTTACGCCTATTGTGGATGAATATATTGATGAAGCGGTTATTATTGATCAAGCTGAGCTAATGCCTATACCATTTGAAGATGCGGATAGGTTGTGTCCTAGTAAAAATATTGAATTAGATGATATATTTACTGGTGATCCAATTGCATTTAAATTATTTAGCGGTGTATTTAAAAACTCTTTGGCAGATTTAAATATTATGGAACTTTACCATGGCGATAACGTAGTGGGAAAGGTTTTTAGAAAAGCGCTGCCAATAGTGGTTTTTGAAAAATACCATTCAATGTAATTGTTATTTCAATATTTTCGGAATGAAATGTAAATCATATAACAATTCGCCGAAAAAATCTATTTTTCGATAGAAATAATACGCTTATTGTTGAGAGTGTCAAAATAATCAAAGTAAATAAAATATCCCATAGTGGGAAATTATAATAATACCTTATGGGATTCAGATTTATAATGAAAATATGATGAATCACATAAATGCCCAACGTATACTTGCCAAGTTCATTTGTAATGGGATTCGTTAGAAGCCTTGTATTTGATAAAGCTAAAATAGCCCAGCCCAATCCAATAAAATAGGTTCCAAAAACATAGTCTTGAATTGGGCTTGTGCCATAGTATTTATTCAAAAAATGAAGCTCAGTAAAGTGAAGCGCATACCCCAAAATAATAAATAAAACTCCGCCTTTAGTCCAAGTTGAATTAATTTTGGTACGTGCCAAAATATGGCCTGTTAAAAAAAAGGGTAAACCAAAAAATGGACCGTTTCTTGTGTTAAATTCTACGTTTATACCTATAGGCGTGTCTGAATAAGCTTTTGCTAAAACACCGAAAATGTAAAGTGCGACTGATAAATAGACCGCTTCCCGCAGTCTATATCTTGCAATAAATATGGTTGATATGAGTATGCATGAAATTAGACTCATCAGATACCATAAGTGTTCTTTTGTACCTTGAAATAATGTCGCTAATGGGTTGTTCAACGCAGAATTTAATGCCCAATAGGCCTGTTTTAGCGGGCCTGTAATTCCTTGTTGATAAATTGAGGCGAAATTGTACGGTAGCAGATAAATTATTGACCATGAGAAAAATATTAAGGCTATTCTTCTAATTTGTAGCATTGACTTTTCATAAATGGTTGTTGATAATTTCAAATTATCAAAACCGTTACTCCAAAAATATCCGGATATAATAAAAAAGAAAGGGACCGCAAATCTGGAAAATTGATCAAGCACTATGCCTAGCGAAAATATTGGCAAATTGCTTTCAATGCTCGACTGAAATGGGTGCGTATGTATTATTATCACGCAAAATATTGCTAAATATTTAATTGAGTCGACACTTTTAATTCTATTCACGTTGAAATTATTATTTTTGAATACCCTGTATTTTTTTCAACAATAAAATTAACGTATCTATTTTTTCATCTATTTTTTTATATGTTTCCAAAAAAATACTCAAATCACACCCGTATGGATCTTCAATATCACTGTTATTGGATATACCAATGCTAGTTATGAAATGCACTTTCGACTTGAAGGCTGGGTAACGATCTAAGAACGAATTGTAAGTTTTTTGGTCAAATACAAATACCACATGTGCTGACTCGACAGATTGAGGATCTACAACACGAGAAAAGTGGCTTGACATGTCGACACCTAAAGCCGTGGCAGCTTCAAGCGCATTTGGCGGGGATGACCTGGCACATCTGGGTAACATTCCTGCCGAATCAACATGTATGGGCGTTGTTGAACCTAGTAGTTTCTTCAGCCTATAGGCGGCATATGAGCTACGGCATATATTACCTTGACAGACAAATAGTATGGATAAAGCTCCCTGCGGTACAGTCTGTAGTTGTTGGATTAAATTATTCGAACTTCGGTTAGTTGAATTATTAAATATTTTCCGTTTGGTTGTTTCCCATAAGCCGGCACCGAATTGCTTTAACTCCGTCTTGCCCGGCGCGGGGTCGTCCGCAACCCACACATCAAAGTGCTCACGCCCCGCTGGTACACGCCAAAAGTCTTTACACCAGCGCGCAAGGTAAGTTAGTTTTTGCCAAGCACTCGTCTCTGTGCTGGCCAGGTTGCTGCGCGTTTGCCAAAGGTCACCCACCAGGTTTCTGCCATAGATATTGGCGGGGTAGGGTGATGCTTTTACTGCTTTGCCCAGCACCATAACTTGGTAAAGACCCAGCGGGAAATCAATGCCCATGGCAACGGGCAACGGCATAGAGCCCCATGGTCGGGCATTAACCTCTAGCAGTACCCACTGGGTATCGCTGGCCACTTTGAATTCAAACATGGCCAAGCCAGTGTAATTAACAGCTTGCACCATGGCGCTAACAGCCGCAAGCCGTGCCGGATCTACCAGAGCGCTCTTGCGGTAGTAGCTGCTGCCTTTAAGCTCATGCGCCCGGTGGTGTTCAAAAGCCAATTGAATTTGGCCCTGGATGCACAGCACCGACAAACCGGCGCCAAAGCCTGGGCACATTCTTTCAAAAAAAACGTGCTCAAGGCGGGCTGGCTGCTGCGCCAAGAAATCAACTAACTGCTGTTGCGTTGTTAAGGGGTAGACACCATCTCGGCTGTAGAGGTGGTCCCACGAGAAAGACCGTCGATGCTTGGCAATAATGGGCAGTGGCAGCTGCGCCGCCACCACTTCAGCAGTGTCACCCGCCAGGCACAAGCGCCCTTCTGCTACCGGTACAGCATGTGATTTGGCCAGCTCACGCGTTGCAAATTTGTCAAAAAAAGCCTCAAACGCTGCGGCATTGGGCAGGGCATAGCGCGCCAACCCTTGAAGCTCTGATTGATGAAACTGCAGTGGCAACAAGCTGCGTTCTTCGCAGGGTATCACCAGGTCAAACTGCTCCGTTTGAAGCAACTGGCGCATTTCACACAACCAGTCCGCACCCCCATTCAGGTAATACGAGATGCGATGCACCTTGGTGATGTATTTGGATTGCAGCGCAGGTGACCTGAAGTTAAAAGGCGCTACATGCACCTGCAAGCCTGCGCGCCCCAGTGACCGCACGCAGGCAAGAAAGCTGCGCGTGTCGTCACCCATCACAAGCACTTTGCCGGTGACAGGGTGGTTCATCATCTTGTAAAACTCACTACTACAAACCCTTTAGCCGTGAAACCGGTATCTTTATAAAATCATCCAAAGAGAGTAATGATCGCAACATTACTTTTATACTGTTTAATATATTCTTATCAGATGGTGCAAAAGAAGCATAAGGCGTTTTTGACAAGTAATATAAATATTTTCTTTTGTAGGGGTGTAATGAAGTATGTTGCCAGGGTTTACTATTGCCATTAAAATGTACTATTTTGGGATTTTTTTGAACTTCATTTAACTTAGACTCTGAAACTGACTTCACACCACTCTTTCTAAAGAAGGGCGCAATAGTGTTCCAGCTGTAATCAATCGAAACTCGTTCCTTATAAAAGCAACCGTTTAAGGCATCTTGATCCGGGTTCAAAGCAATCTTGGCATTGGTCCAAAGAAATTCACAAATAGTCTTGCGGCACTGCAAGTTGCGCCATTTCAAAACATTAAATAAAATCACACCCGAATTAAAATAACCATATTCTTTGGGTAGATGACACCGGTTATGCGAAGTAGAGTCAGGTATATCAACAGCAGCTAAAATATTTTCACCCAAGTCTGTTTTCCATAACGGCAGCAATGGTGCAACCACTATGGTGTCTACATCAAGATAAAGTACTCTTTCTGCTGTCGGAAATAGATCTTCCACCCACAGGCGAATATATATATCTTTTGGGTAAAGACCAATTTCTGGAAATTCCTTTAACTTGCTCTCATCAAACTGCACTACCGCAACCTTGCAGTCACCAACGGCGTCAAAGCTCTGCAGCTTGTTGATGGTGCCTGGTGTCAATGCCAGCCCGGCAACCACAATGTTTAAGCCAACCCCTTCGTTGTTATCAATGATGGAGCGAATGCACACCGCGCAGTGCTGTGCGTAACGCTCATCGGTGGTCAGTAGCAAGTTGATGGTAGTAGCTTCAGTTGACATAAGCATGTGCTCGGCTTTAATTACAGCGCGCGGGCCACGCAATACACGGTGTAAGCAGCCCACCGCAAAGAGGGTGCAGCCCCCAATGCCTCACGGGCATAGTAAGCTGCCGACGGCCAGTTTTGCTTTTGCGCCAACTCCTCGGCGATTTTTTTCAGGGTGTAGGCTTTGTGCTTTTGTGAATGCCGGCGAATGTCGATATTGCCCGACAGCAAGGCGGCTTTGTCAAGCACGCGCACTTGCAACAAACGCTTTTCAAGCATGGACACAGCCGTGGTCATGTTGAGTGTTTTGGTGGGGTCAGGCACGTTGTGTTTTGAAACCACCGCAGGGTGAAAAAGCATAGGCCCGCTGCGGTCTATCAGGCGCAAGAACAGGTCGCGGTCGCATTCCCAGCGGATACCCTCGTCCATCCCACCAATGCTGCCAAACAATGTCCGCCGCACGGTAAAGCAATTCAGGTGACAAAAGCCATGGGTTTGCAGCAGGTCTGCAATGGTGATTTTGAAAGCACCTTCAGCATCGGGCTGGCGGCCTCTGGCCAACAGCTCGGCCCCTAAGGCCTCTAGCCACACTGGGCCTTTGACCTCCACGCCACGCAAGTAGGCCAGCTGGTTGGTCATGTACAGGTCTGTGTCTGCTGCGCGGGTTAGCGCTGCGGCTGCGCGCGCCAGGTGGCCCATGTCGGTCCAGGTGTCGTCGTCATCCAAAAAACACACGTACTCACCGTTGGCGTGGTCTACGCCGTAATTGATAGAGTAACTCTGGCCATGGCCCTTGGGGCGGCGAACCAGCTTGTGCACTTGCAGGCGGTCACCGATCTGGTTGCGGCCGGCTTGGTAAACCTGCTCGTAGGCTGCCTCGTGGTCGGGGGAAGACCCGTCATTGACAATGATGATTTCAAAATCATCACAAGTCTGGCCCAGCACCGACGCCAGTGCTTCCTGGAACAGCCCGGGCCGGTCACGGGTGGCAAGCACCACAGAAAATTTAGGCATAGCTGCTCACTCTTTTGTAGCTAGCCGATGAATGTGGGCATCGGTAAAAACCATGTCCTCCTTGTGAACCCCGCAAAAGTCCAACAGGTCAACCTGGTGCGCGGTGATGTTGATGTCTTCTGATGTGACGATCTTGAAGATGGCTGGGTACTTGGCGGCCAGTTTTTCAGATTCTTCGTAGTAGAAGTCCCAATACTGCTCAATGGCTTTCAGCTTGGTGGGGCCAGGGAACTTGGGGAAACATTTGTCCCAAGTGGGGTCTTTGCGCCACTGGGTGCCATCGTGATCCATCCAGAAGTTGCGCGACTCATGGTAGGGCTCACGGGTAATAGCGGCCCCAAGCTTGTCAGCAATGCGTTTTGAGCGCCAGCGCTCCACCTGCGACTTGGCCATCCAGCTCTTGACTGTGGCGTCTTTGTCGCGCTTGAGGCAGATAAATCGCACATTGGGGTTGTGTGCAGCAATGGCTTCCACGTAGCTCAGGTAATAAAACGCAATGTCACCAATGAGGCGCACGCGCTTCATGGTGCAAAGTTCATCGTAAGCCTTGGCAGCCATGCCACGGCCCAAATCAACCGTCAGCATGGAGGGGTCGCCACCGTTCAGAATGGTTTGGTATTCATCAACCGTGTTCAGAATCGGCCTGGGGGTGTTGTAAAACCTGACGCAGCTGGGGTTCATTTCATGAAAACAAAGCGCGTCTTTTTGTGCATTGAGCAGCTTTGCAAGTGATGCAGTTCCAGAGCGTCCAGTGCCAAGTCCAAAAACAATCACGGCAATCCCCTTGAAAAAACGACTAAAGAAGCGTTTTTAAGCCAACCAGTATGAGGACCAGCGCCAGCACGATCTGCAGTGGGCGCCCCGCAATGCGTTGGGCTAACAACCCCCCAATGATAACGGCGGGAATGGACCCCGCCAGCAAGCTGGCCAGCATGCTCCAATTGACCAGTCCGGCAATGAGGTAACCCATGCCGGCCACCATGGCCAAGGGAATGGCGTGAACAATGTCTGTGGCTACGAGCCGGTGCGGCGTCATGCGTAAGGGGTATAAAAAAAGCAGCATGACGCTGCCAAGAGCGCCCGCACCTACAGATGTGAGTGCAACGCAAACTCCCAAAATAGCGCCCCCCAAAACCGTGAGCAGGGGCTGCATTTTTTTAAACTTCTCAGGGTTGCCCAAACGGCGTTCACGGGCCGTTTTCAAGAGGTGCGGGGCAAAAAGGATACCAATGGCGGTGATCACCACCACGGTGCCGATGGCACTTGTGAGCCAATCAATTTTTTGCACCTTAAGACCAAAGCTGACCAGCAGCACGGTCAACAGCGCCACTGGCAGGCTGCCCATCCAAAGCCGCTTGACAACCACCCAATCGACCTGGCCTTCGCGCCGATGAACCTGTGTGGCCACCAGCTTGGTAATGACGGCGAACCAAAGGTCGGTGGCAATGGCGGTGGCGGGGGCCACACCAAAAAATATCAGCAAAATGGGGGTCATGAGGGCACCACCGCCAACGCCGGTTAAGCCGACGACAAAGCCGGTAAGTGCGCCCGCTATGGCGTAGGCGCTGTCAATCATGGCCGTTCCAACATGGCCGCCAAGCTGGTGCTGGCCGCCACAAAATAGGGGTTAAGTACATCGGGCTTTCCGTAGCGCAACGGTGTGCCATCTAGCTTGCTGACGTGCCCGCCCGCCCCTTCAACAACAGCTTGGGCTGCGGCGGTGTCCCACTCGCAAGTAGGGCCGAGGCGCGGGTACACGTCTGCGGCACCTTCTGCAATGCGGCAAAACTTGAGCGAGCTGCCCGCCTGAATTAGTTCACACTGGCCCAGTTTTTGAATGAAGTCAACGGTGTCGGCATTCATATGGCTTTTGCTGGCGACAACACGCACAGTGCCTTGCGCTGACACGGGCGTGCTGACCTGGATGGCTTCGGTATTGCCGTTCATTTGCCGGTAGGCACCCAGGCCGGGGCCACCCCAATAACGCAGGCCCAATGCTGGCGCCACCACAACGCCAAATATGGCTTGCCCGTCTCTGACCAAAGCGATGTTGACGGTGAATTCGCCGTTTTGTGCCAAAAATTCTTTGGTGCCGTCTAAGGGGTCAATCAGCCAAAAATCGCCAGTGGGCTGGCGGTAGACCAGCGACTGGGCATCTTCTTCGGAGACCACAGCCACCTGAGGTGTGAGGGCTTTTAGCTGGCCTGAAATGCATTGGTGTGCCAGCAGGTCGGCGCGCGTTAAGGGGCTGTCATCAGATTTGTGAGCAAGCAGCACATCATTGGCGCCGCCTGACAGCATTTCTTGATAGACGCCCATGATGACTTTGCCCGCCGCGTCGGCAATGTTTACCAATTGAGTCTGCAAGTCAGGTGTCAAATTTATTAATTGGTTTGTCATTTTTGTTTTGCCAAAGATCAAAAGCTTCATTATGATGTCAAAAGTTCATTTGAAATTTAACCATTTCGCAAATTGCGACAAAAATCATCATGACAAACCCAGATTTATTTGGTCTAGATGCCCCGGGTGTTTGGGACACCGAGAAGGCTTTTCAACATCTCAACGCGATGGGGGAAGCCGATACCAAGCGAACGGCCGAAAGAAGGCTGCATGCCTTGGGCATCTTGCCCAACGACTTGAAGATAGATGATTTGCGGGACGAGCGTGGCCAGCCACTGAACCCCATGGTTTTAAATTGGGATGTGGAGAAGGCAAGGGCTGAGCGCAAGCTGGTTTTGTTTGCGCAGCTTTTGACGATGCCTGGTGGTGTCGATTGGCTTCATGCCAATGATGCCAGAGGAGGGCGCTATTGGGTGTCCCTAGAGGAGAGCACCAGCACGCAGCAAGGTGTGGCCAGGGCATTGAATCAAATGCAGAGTTACTTGGGTAAAGAGTTGGCAGTGTTTCCGCATGAACGACTAGTGGGGTTTTGTCGGGCGATGCCACCGGCAACCAGTGCGATGTTGCATTTGTTGAGCTACCCGCCCACGTTGATTTTTCAGGACCACAAAACAGAGACCGCGCGCGCCGGCGTACACGCAAGCACGCCGCACCTGAGAAGGCTGGAGGCCGAGAGCATTTACATCATCCGTGAGGCTGTGGCCGAGGCGGAAAACCCCGCCATGCTGTATTCGGTGGGCAAGGACAGTGCGGTGATGCTGCACTTGGCGCGCAAGGCTTTTTACCCTGCCCCACCACCTTTCCCGCTGATGCATGTCGATACGCGCTGGAAGTTTCGGGAGATGTACTTGATGCGCGACCACATGGCCCGCGAGAGCGGCATGGATTTGCTGGTGTACACCAACCCAGAGGCCATCGCCAAGAATATCAACCCTTTTGACCATGGCTCGGCACTGCATACCGACATCACGAAGACAGAGGGCCTGAAGCAGGCCTTGGATAAATACAAGTTTGACTTGGTTTTTGGCGGCGCGCGGCGTGACGAGGAAAAGTCCAGGGCCAAGGAACGCATCTTTTCGTTCCGCACACAAACGCACCGTTGGGACCCGAAAAACCAACGGCCGGAGCTATGGAACCTGTTCAACACAAAGAAGGGAAAGGGTGAAAGTATTCGGGTGTTCCCCTTGTCCAACTGGACGGAGCTGGATATCTGGCAATACATTCACCAGGAAAACATTCCGGTGGTGCCGCTTTACTTTGCCAAAGAGCGCCCGGTGGTTGTGCGTGACGGCATGATTTTGATGGTGGATGATGCGCGCATGCGCTTGCTGCCGGGTGAGCAGATTCAGTCCAAGAGGATCAGGTTTCGCACATTGGGTTGCTACCCGCTGACGGGGGCAATTGAGTCGAGCGCGGTCAATTTGACCGATATTGTTTTAGAGTTGATCAACGCCCGTAGTTCTGAACGCGAAGGGCGCGCCATTGACGCAGACGCCTCCGCCAGTATGGAAAAGAAAAAGCAGGAAGGATATTTCTAATGGCTACCATGACCAAAACAGTGGCTGCTGCCAAAGCAGCTAACAAAACATTGGAAGAGCGCCCGGCCACTATTGAGGCCTTTTTGAAGCAGCAGCAAGAGCAAGATTTGCTGCGATTTATTACTTGTGGCAGTGTGGACGACGGCAAGAGCACGCTTATTGGCCGGTTGTTGTGGGACTCGCAACAACTGTTTGAAGACCAGCTGGCGGCGCTGAAAACCGAATCTAAGAAATTTGGCACGCAAGGTGAAGATATTGACTTTGCTTTGTTGGTAGATGGGTTGGCCGCCGAGCGCGAGCAAGGCATTACGATTGATGTGGCTTATCGGTTTTTTGCAACCAGCAAGCGCAAATTTATCGTGGCGGACACGCCCGGGCATGAGCAATACACACGCAATATGGTCACAGGTGCGTCTACAGCGGATGTGGCGGTGGTGTTGGTGGATGCACGGCAAGGTGTGTTGACGCAAACACGCCGCCACGCGTTCTTGGTGTCACTGATGGGCATTAGCAACATTGCCCTGGCGATCAACAAGATGGATTTGGTGGGCTTTGACGTGGCGGTGTTTAACCGCATTGTGGATTCGTTTAATGAGTTTGCCCAGCCGCTTGGTTTTAACAGCATTACGGCCATTCCGCTGAGCGCGTTGAAGGGTGACAACATGACCCAGAGGTCAGCCAACACGCCCTGGTATGGCGGGCCAACATTGATGGGCTTTTTAGAAACAGTCAAGGTGGCCGAGCCTGTAGCTGGCAAGCTGGTGTTTCCGGTGCAGTGGGTGAACAGGCCAGATTCTTCTTTCAGGGGCTTTTGCGGCACAGTGGCCGAAGGCATGGTGTCTGTGGGGGACGAGGTGCGTGTCACGGCGTCAGGCCAAACGGCCACAGTGGCCGAAATTGTGACCATGGACGGGTCGCCAGCGCAAGCCGTTACGGGGGATGCCGTGACGCTGAGACTGAATAAAGAAATTGATGCATCGCGCGGCGATGTGCTGTCGTTGCGGCAAAGTCCGCTGGAGTCCACAGACCAATTTGAAGCCACAGTGGTTTGGATGAACGAAGACGCGGGGTTGATTGGCCGCAGTTATGACATCAAACTTGCTACGCAGTGGGCGTCCGCATCAATTACAAGCATCAAGCATCGGGTGGACATCAACACCCTGGCACATGAAGCGAGTCGGCAGATGTCGCTCAATGACATCAGCGTTTGCAACCTCTCTATGAGTAAACCGCTGGTGTTTGACAGCTATCAAAACTGCAAAACGCTAGGCAGTTTCATTTTGGTTGACCGGTTTAGCTTTGCAACCGTGGCCGTAGGCATGATTCGGCACACCTTGCGCCGTGCACAAAATGTACACAAGCAAGCGCTTTCGATCACGCGGACAGAGCGCGAGAAGCTCAATGGCCACCGGGGTCAGGTGATTTGGTTTACGGGTTTGTCGGGGTCGGGTAAGTCAACCGTGGCCAACGCGCTTGAGGTTGCCCTGCACGCACAAGGGCGGCGCACTTATATATTGGACGGCGACAATATTCGCCAGGGTCTTAACAAAGATTTGGGCTTTACCGATGCGGACCGCGTGGAAAACATCAGACGCATTGCAGAAGTAGCCAAGCTGATGATGGACGCGGGGGTGATTGTGATGACCGCATTTATTTCGCCGTTTAGGCGCGAGCGAGAAATGGCACGCGAACTGATTGGGGCCACCAATTTTGTTGAAGTGTTTGTGAGCACGCCTCTTGAGGTCTGCGAGCAGAGGGATGTCAAGGGGCTGTACAAAAAAGCACGAAGTGGCCTGCTACCCAATATGACAGGCGTGAACAGTGACTACGAAGCGCCAGAAACGCCAGCCATAACCCTGGATTGCGGCAGCAGGGAAATTGATGACGCCGTAGCGGATGTCATCAAGATTTTGGAAATCAGCTAAAACCGTGTTTGGAACAGTATGAAGCCTTCGGTTCTATTTTGGTTTTACAAAGATTTTGATGTTTGCAAAGAGCGACTGCGTAAGCTAAGAGTACTCAACCCTGAAGTCACGGTGTTTGCCTTGTATGGCGGCATGGCTGGGGATATTCCGGCTGCGCAGGCTGCGTTGCTTGGCTTGGTAGATGACTTTTATGCTTATCCCCATGCGAAAGATCCAAAATGGAAATGGAAGCATGGTGACCAGCTCATTGCGACTTGGTATAAAGAACGTGGCCAGCAGCTGAACTGGTCAACCCTATTCGTGATGCAGTGGGACATGCTGATAGTGGAGCCCCTAGATAGCTTGTTTGCCGAGCTCAATCCTGATGAAATTTTGTTGTCTGGGTACCGCCCGTTTGAATCGGTTTCTACCTGGTGGCCTTGGGCCAAACCCACAGACCCGGACCTGATCACCTTTAAAAGTTTTCTGAAGGACAAATTTGATTACGATGGCGAATTATTTGCCTGTCTATTTATTGTTGCTTGTCTGCCCAGAAAATTTTTACAGCAGTATGCCGAAGTAGATCATGCTGATATTGGCTTTTTGGAATACAAGATGCCAACGTTGGCGCATATATTTGGGACGCCCATTTGTCAAACGCATCGGTTTGACCCGTGGTGGGCGGCTGACCCTTCAACAAAACACGTTTTACGCAGCCAAAGATGGTTGAACGCCGTGGCACAAGAGGTGTCATGGTCAGCAATTATCTTGAAGATAGCTGATGATAATGCAAAAAAGATTTTTCATCCAGTATTTAAAATAACACCGAGATGGTTAGAAAACAAAGCCTTGGCTAAACTTTTGGCAGTATTTATTCGTATGGCATCAAGCCCATTTGTTTTATATAATTATCTTTATTTATTGAAACAAAGATTATCAACCTAGGATAAATGCACGATTTTATTTTGGTGCTTCTTCTTATTAAAAATTTTAGGTACCCACTGCATACAGGGGTACTCAATCAGATTAAAAGTTGTAAAGCAAAATATAATTAAAACTGGTGTAATTAGAAAAATGACTAGCCAGTGTTGCATTGGATTCAATTCTTTTGCCACATCAATGTTTGTTGCAAATTTAAACGTTAAAAACAACACAATACCATGCAGCATGTAAATGCTGTAAGCCATTTGACCAAGCATACGTGAAACCGAACTGGTCAGGACGCCAAAAATAGTATTACCAGCGGCAATCAACGCAAAAGCCACCGACGTCAGAAATATGGGAATACCACTGTTAGGAGCCTTGTAAAAGACTACTGATATACCCATGCAGCCAATGATGATGAATGAACTTATTGGCAACCTAGATAAATGCATCGCAAATTTAAGACGCACGAAATATGCGGCAACTATTCCACCCAGAAATGCGAACAAGTATTGAATGTCAGGTCGCCAAACAGTAAATGCGAACAGACTGACTACACCTATAACCATATAAGCTGGTGTTGACTTGGCCCCTGTTGTTAAAGCCAGGATTGGCAACAGTAAATAGAAGAAAACCTCATATGGCAGCGACCAGGTAACGCCCGCAACAATAACTTGGGTTTGCTCCAGTCCATTTAAGTTGGGTGCGCCTAAGATAGTGAACCCTATCCATTTGACACCATTCCGCAAGAGGATGGACACGGGCTCATTGCCCACGCTGTTCGTCAGGTAGAAGACGATGGAGAACAGCAAAAGCATCGCAAAAAGATACAGCGGTGTCAGCCGGAGAAATCTGGAGACAAAAAGCTTGTTCCAATGAATGGGTTTGGATCTTCCATCAATTAATTTGGAATAAAACAAAAAAGCTGTAATCATAAAAAACAGTGCCACACTGCTTTTGCCAAATTGATTGTAGAGATTTGAGGGAGGTGCTCTCCATAAGCCAGTTTTTAGATAAAAATACCAAATGCTTGAATGGTGTAGAAATACAAAAAAAGCAAGATACCCACGCAAACCATCTATAGAAAGATAGCGCCCATCTGCAGGTGGTGCGTCAAATTTTTTGACAAGAAAATAAGCGGTAATAATACATATTAGTAATGCCCCGAGCGCGAAGAGTGGGTTTAGCGGATCCATCTTGATTAAATATTCAATCAAAGCATCAAGCTCCAATGATGAATCTACTCCTCTTACCTAACATTTTCTGAGCGACCCAAATGGTGATTGTGGAAAAAAGCAGAACAAAACCTGCGTAGGACAAGAATATATACCAGTTTCCCGCAAAATCAGTGGTGCCTTCGCCGGTATAAATCTTGCCATAAATAGCATAAACGGTTGCAGTTTTGATTGCAGAAATAAAATAAGCATGAATAAAGAAGATGCCAAAGCTAATATCTGCAATGTAGTTTAATCGGCTTCCAAAGACGTGATGCCACTTTAATAAGGCGACTGTCAGCAATAAAACCATGGGTGCTTTCATAACCATGAGGTAATAAGGTGGCTGGGTCCAGTGCAATACAAAACCAATGAATCCTATACTTGTTATTGCAAGCAGGGGGAGCCAGGCCCGCAAAACGATTTGTTCAGCTTGTTTTCTGTAGTGACAAAAAGCCATGCCCATCATATAGATGGGGAGTAAGTAAAGCGCTTTTTCGAGTGGGCCGAACGGACCGTTACGGCCCAAATAGATGGAAAGTGCCAGTAAAGGAACGATAAGCCAATAAAATGCAGGCTTGTCTCTGTCTATTTTTACAAATAATGGCGCTGCAATATAAAAGAGACTGATGGTTGGCACAAACCATAATGGCGTTAAATGTTTACCTGTCAGAATAAAAAGTACAACTTGCTGCCAGGTGGGTATCGTATAAAACCAAGACCACATGCCTATTCTGTGCGTTAACAGTGTAAATATAATTAACGCTGGTATTGAAAGAATGAGGTAAGGTAATATAACCGTTTTTAGTTTTTGCTTTAAGTAATTTTTGTACTGAAAACGTGTGCTGAGATGTTGAAACAAGTAGCCAGCAATAAAAAAGAAAAATATAGATGACTCGTTCGCTATAGCATCAATAACACGACCTAAGATCGGTTGTGCAGACCAGTCCAGCGACGGAAGCGTGTGTGCACAAACAATAAAAATGATGGCAATGGCTCTGAAAACATGGATGTGTTGCTGAAATTTTTGGTCAGTGCTCATTTACCGTGTTCCCATATTTATGTACGTGTTGAACCTGTTTGACGTTGCATCAATCTCGCGTTGATTCGTCGCAATTTTGTTTTGAAATCAAGGCGCCGGGTGGGGTGCCATCAAGTCGCTTTTTGTTGCAGAAGTCGGTGCCAACAAAGGGCACTGACGGTATGTTGTCTGGCGCTGTCCGCCAGTGCAGGTCTAATTTATCTGGCGATTCAAAGTAAGTGGCCATCGGCCCAGACTCGTTCATGCTCTGTTGCAGCGTCGCGCCATCTCGTTGGCGGATAAGGCCTTCAAAGTGATTGCCATACGCCTTGGCTGCACCAAGTTTGCCCCGCACGTCCAAGCCTGCTGTGTTGATTAAAGTGTTGTGTGCAAGGGTGATGTCTGTTGACCGATTGACATCAATGCCAGCATCGTTGCAATGGGCAATGATGTTGTTGGCGGCCAAGCCCAAGGTGTGCTCTACGACGCAAGCTTGGTCACGGCAAAATTGCTTTCCGGTGGTGCCACCGCCAAATGACAAGCCCACTCGGACACCGGGTTGCGAGATGTCTTTTGTTGCGCAGATGATGAGGTTGCGTTCAATGCGCCCGTAATGACTGTCACCTTTCATGAAGACTCCATACGCAATCTGATTGCCGCCATATTTGACAAAGTTGCTAATGACGTTGTCCAACACCTTCCAGTTGTCGGCGCCAACTAGGTCAATAGGCGTCACCGGTGACTTGCCGTCACGGGGTATGGTGTTGGTCATGGTGTTGCTTTGGATAACACCACTGTCTGGCCATTGGCCCTTGTATCCGTTGATTTTGATGTGCGAGTTGAAGTCCTGGATGTGATTGTTGCGAATCACAATGCCCTGTGCTGGGCCAAAGATATGAAAGGCATGCTCACAATATCTTGCGGGCTCGCAAGCGCCGCGAATGGTGAGGTTTTCAAATATCCAGAATGGGTGCGCTACTTTGAAGCCGACGCCGGTGACGAGTTCAATGGTTGCAGTACCAGGCTCGGCGGCCCGAAGCGTGATGGGTTGATCGCTGGTGCCACCAAATACAGTTTTCATCGTGCGGCCAATTCGATAGGTTCCGGGTGACAGCAAGATGGTTTGCCCTGACTTTGCTGTGGGGACGATACGCAACAGATCTTCAGCGCTTTGGACAGTAATGACTGTGGATTCGGTCTGGCCAGGCACCGGCGGCAATGTCTTTGGTTGCTGGCCTTTGCCCAAGGTTGGAAGTGGTTCAGTGGGCACGGGCCGCTCGTATTTGGACTGCAGCCAGAACAGCGGAGGCAATGCCACCATTTCAAGCTTGGAGTGACCTTCAAGCCGTCGTTTGGCATACCGGATGAGCTCGCCAGGGGTGCGGTTGCCAGCAAGGTTTGTTTTACCGGTCAAGATGTTTGAAACGTGCTGCCCCAACAAATTGTCGATGCTGCTGTCTGTGTTGTTTAGCCAAAGCAGTGCAAACGCAAATACCACGACACCGAGGGATGTGGCAAGGATGACGAGGGGTTTGCGTAGGCGGGACATGACTTGCATTATCAATGGCAATGTGCGCGCAACGTGCCCCCCAGTAAGAGCAGCGCCATCGCCGCGAATGGACCCTTTGATCTGATCTTATGGCGACACCACCTGGCCATACAAATTGCTATAACAAGTGAAGCTGCTTGCGCTTATGGTACTTGGGCTAGAGGCCTATTTAGCATATGATGGTTTGAACGCATTCACTTAGGGGGTAGCAGTTGATGCACATCAGTTTGAAACACACCGCACTGGCCACCGTGGGCTGGCTGGTGTTTGCCATGGCCGCTAACGCAGAGGTGCTGCAGGTGGGGCCAACGCGCAAGGTGGCGAGTTTGGCGGTTGCGTCTGTGGTGGCCAAAAGTGGCGACACGGTAGAGGTAGACGCGGGCACGTACCCGGCTGATGTGGCTATTTGGGCGCAAAGCAATTTGACGCTGCGTGCCGTGGGCGGCCGGGTGCGCTTGCTGGCGCTGGGCGCGGCGGCCGAGGGTAAGGCAATATGGGTGGTGCGTGGCGGCGCTATGGCCGTGCAGGGGTTTGACTTTGTGGGTGCCAAGGTGGCTGACAAAAATGGCGCGGGCATTCGGTTTGAAAAAGGCCAGCTCAGCATCAAGGACTGCACGTTTACCGACAACGAAAACGGCATTTTGACCAGTGGCGACAAGGACGCCGAGCTGCTGATTGAAAACAGCGAGTTTGGCAACAATGGTTTTGGTGATGGCTACAGCCACAACCTGTATGTGGGGGCGATCAAGAAGCTGACTGTCACGGGCAGTTATTTTCACCATGCCAAGGTGGGGCATTTGCTCAA
>Ga0100398_1000946_pt1 | contig 25425 bp, 21 predicted proteins | sample CryGeymeta201522_FD_81568 | JGI IMG/M metagenome (GOLD analysis project Ga0100398, IMG submission 81568) | Groundwater microbial communities from Crystal Geyser aquifers in Utah, USA - Crystal Geyser metaG 2015-22 | ecosystem: Environmental > Aquatic > Deep subsurface > Groundwater | place: USA...
CGGAGGTCGAGGCGGCCGTCCGGCAGACGATCCGGGTCGTCGAGGGGGCGGGGGCGAGGTGCATCGAGGTGTCGCTTCCCCACACCGGGTACTGTCTTGCGGTTTACTACATCGTTGCGCCGGCGGAGGCGTGTTCCAACCTCGCCCGCTACGACGGCGTCAAGTACGGTTTCCGCTCCGAAGAGGGCCGCGACCTGATGGAGATGTACAAAAAGACCCGCGCCGCGGGTTTCGGCGACGAGGTGAAACGGCGGATCATGATCGGCACCTACGCGCTCTCCTCGGGTTACTACGACGCCTACTACAAGAAGGCGTCCCAGGTCCGGGCGCTGATCAAACGGGATTTCGATGAAGCGTTCGCAAAGTGCGACGTAATTCTGACCCCGACGACGCCCACGCCCGCCTTCCGGATCGGGGAGAAGACAGACGATCCAATGCAGATGTACCTGTCCGACATCTTCACGATTTCGACGAATTTGGCGGGAATTCCGGGGATCTCCGTCCCCTGCGGCTTCACCGCCGCCGGGCTCCCCATCGGGGTGCAGTTCCTGGCGGGACACTTTCAGGAGGGGCGGTTGATCCAGTTCGCCTCGGCCTATGAAAAAGAGGCCCATCTTGAGAAAAGGAGACCCACGCTGTAATGGAATTTGAACCGGTCATCGGGCTGGAGATCCACGCCCAGCTCCTCACGGATGCGAAGATCTTCTGCGGTTGCTCCACGAAGTTCGGGGCGGCGCCCAACACCCACACCTGCCCCGTCTGCCTCGGAATGCCCGGGGTGCTCCCGGTGCTCAACCGAAAGGTCGTGGAGTTCATGATGAAGATGGCCCTGGCGACGCACTGCGACCTCAACCGGGAGTGCAACTTCGCCCGGAAGAACTACTTCTACCCCGATCTTCCGAAAGGGTACCAGATCTCCCAGTACGCCCATCCGCCCGCCGAGCACGGCTGGGTGGAGGTGGACATCAACGGCGGGAAGAAGCGAATCGGGATCACGCGGATCCACATGGAGGAGGACGCGGGGAAGCTGATGCACGACGAGCACAACCCCGCAAGCTACGTCGATCTGAACCGGACGGGCGTGCCGCTGATCGAGATCGTAAGCGAGCCGGACATCCGGAGCGCGGAAGAGGCGGCGGCCTACCTCCGGCGTCTGCACGAGATCCTCGTCTATCTTGAGATCTGCGACGGAAACATGGAGGAGGGGAGCTTCCGCTGTGATGCAAACATATCGCTTCGCCCGCGGGGGACGGAGCCCTTCGGGATCCGGGCGGAGCTCAAGAACATGAACTCCTTCCGAAACGTCCAGCGCGCCCTCGAATACGAGATCAAACGCCAGCAATACGTCCTCGAAGGGGGCGGCCAGGTGGTCCAGGAGACCCGCCTCTGGGACGACACGGCGGGCGTGACCCACCCCATGCGGAGCAAGGAGGAGGCGCACGACTACCGCTACTTCCCCGATCCGGACCTGGTCCCCGTCGTGATCGACGACGCCTGGATCGACGAGATCCGGAAGGGGCAGCCCGAACTGTCCTTGGAGAAACGGGAGCGGTTCATGCGGGAGTACCAGATCCCGGCGTACGATGCGGGCGTCCTCACCGCGAGCCGGGCGCTGGCCGACTATTACGAGGAGGTCGTCCGTCTCTCCGGCGAGCCGAAGATCGCCGCCAACTGGGTCATGGGCGACATTCTCCGGTTTTTGAACGAGGAGAAACGGGAGATCCGGGAGTGCCCCATCGCGCCGGCATCCCTCGCCGGGATGATCCGCCTCATTCAGCAGGGGACGATCAGCGGGAAGATGGCCAAGGAGGTCAGCGAGGCGATGTACCGAAGCGGCAAGACGCCGCAGGCAATCATCGAAGAGAAGGGTCTCGTCCAGATCACGGACGAGGGCGCCCTGGCCAAAACGATTGCCGAGATCATCGGGAAAAATTCGGCCCAGGTCGAGCAGTACCGGGGAGGAAAGGAGAAGGTGTTCGGCTTCTTCGTCGGTCAGGCGATGAAGGCGACCCAAGGGAAGGCGAACCCCCAACTGATCAACGACCTCCTGAAGAAGATGCTGGCGGGCTGAACCCCCTTTCTTCCGACTGGCTCCGGCGCGGGGGCGGGGGCTGCTTGTCGTCAGGCCTGTGCCGGCGCGGCGCAATCCATGGTCAAATTCATATGTTCATCGTCTGAAGCGGCGAACCGGCGCCGATGATCGGCTTCAAATCGTCAGTGGCTGTCAAGTTTCCGTGCGCCCATGCGCCAGCTTTCCATTGACATGCAGAATTTGGCGTCCTATACTCCGCTACCCGTCAAAAATTCTTATGAAATCAAGCGGGCGGGAAACTGGAAGACAAAAGATCAAGCGGATCCTCTGTAAGGGGAGCGGCTGAGCAGTGAACATTCCAAATGGATTCCTGACGAAACGCCACCCAGGTTGCAGTGCGAGGCTTTCCATGCCGGAAAAAGAGTATTGGCAAATTGACGCAGCGAAGCTGGCGCGGGATATTCTGGATCTGACCCGGACGGCGAGGACCGAGGAAGACGTCAAGATGCGGGTGGAGCCGATGTTGCGGAAGGCGTTCCGGCAAATTGGCGTGGATGTCGACATCGTTGAGTACGAAAAGTCCACCGCATTGACGGCCAAACGGATGGACGCCGTATACGGCTACGTGGTGATCGAGTACAAAGGCCCCGGAAAACTGGCATCTACCGCAGCCGTGCGAAGGGCCGGCGATCAACTGAAGTCGTATCTGGAGGAGGAGTCGCTCCGCCATGGCGCTCAGACCGAATCTTCCCTGGAAAAGGCCGTGGGCATTGCCCTGGACGACCGTCGCATCCTTTTCATCCGTTACAGCAAAACCGCGCGTATTTTTTCAACGCCGGTGCCTATTGAGTCCGGGCAGGGCGTCCTTTTTCCGGAAGTACGGCCGCAGCGTGGTTTCCATTATCAAGGCCCCTTTCCCATCAACGCGAGCAGTTTGACCAGTCTGTTGATTTATGCGCGTTCGGCGGCACGACGCCCCCTTACGGCAGCGGATCTGGCGACGGTGTTCAGCCCCGAGCACGACGTTGCCAGGGTGTTGGTGGCGGAGATGTATTCGGCGGCGATGCGCGGCCAGCGCCGCAGCCGGTTCCCGCGGGTCGCCACCTTCTACGCAGAATGGGATCGACTCTTCGGAGTCGTCTACGGAGAAAAACTGGAGAAGGCCGAAAAGGCGGCGGAAGAGACGGCCATGCTCTATCATTTGCCCACCGGCATCCGGCTGAAGTCGCTGTTGTTCGCCATCCACACCTTCTATGCGTTCCTGATGAAGTTGATCGCGATTGAGTTGCTCGCGCTCCAGCGCGATGCCAGCGTGGCCTCTTTTGTCGAGGGGCTTGCCGCCCTGGATGACGACGGCGTCAGGATCAAACTTGCAGAGCTGGAAAGCGGAGCAGGCTTCCTCGACCGGGGCATCTCCAATTTCCTCGAGGCCGATTTTTTCTCCTGGTACCTGGATGCCTGGACCGGAAAACTCGCCTCGGCCATGCGCGGCGCGATCTGCGCCATGGCCGATTTCGAGCCGGCCACCCCCGTGCTGGAGCCGGATTGGACCCGGGACTTGCTTCAAAAACTCTATGAACTGCTGGTGCCCAAGATGCTGCGGCACGGTCTCGGCGAATACTATACGCCGGACTGGCTGGCGGGTTATCTCGTAACAAAGGCCGGTTATGACGGCGCGCCGGGCGTCCGGTTCCTCGATCCCGCCTGCGGCTCCGGCACGTTTCTCGTGCAGGCCATCCATCGCGCGGCACGGCATGCCGAAAAGCAGAATACCGTGCGCATCGCCGAAGTCGGCCGCGCCATCCTCGACGGCGTCATGGGGTTCGACCTGAACCCATTGGCGGTGCTGGCGGCAAGAACCAATTACCTCATCGCCTTCGCGCGTTTTTTGCCTTATGTGAGCGCCGTATCCATCCCGGTCTATCTCTGCGATTCCGTCCTGCCGCCCGACCGGGAACCGGACAAAGACAACCACCAGTCCGAATTGTTCAGCCCCGACACCGTTGTGTTCAGGACCACGGAGCATGACTACGTGTTTCCGATCTCCATGAAGAACAAGGAACACATCGACCAGTTCACCAGTCAGGTCATGGTCGCCCTGCGCGGGAAGTTGGACGGGCCGCAATTCAGGCGCCTACTGGCCGGGAAACTGCCCCTGCCGGAGGACGAGACGGATCGGCTGGTGGCGATCTACGGGAAAATCAAGCAACTGGACGACGAAAAACGGGACGGCATCTGGGCGCACTACATCAAGAACGCCTTCGCTCCGGTCTATGTGGGCCGGTTTGACTACGTGGTCGGCAATCCGCCGTGGATTCGCTGGGGCTATCTGGCCGATGAGTACCGCCGGCTGACCCTGAAGCTCTGGCACAACTACGGGCTGTTCTCGCTCACGGGCCACGAAACGCGGCTTGGCGGAGGCGAAAAGGATTTTTCCATGCTTTTCACCTACGCCTGCGCCGACCGTTATCTCAAGGACGGCGGCGTGCTGGGTTTCGTCATCACCCAGGAGGTCTTCAAATCCAAGGGCGCCGGCGAAGGCTTCCGGCGGTTCCGCCTCGGCGAGGAGGGTCCGGATCTCAAGGTGCTCGGCATGGAGGATATGGTTCATCTCCAGCCCTTCCAGGGGGCGGCGAACAAGACCGCCATTTTTACGCTCGCCAAGGGTCAGGCCACGCGCTACCCGGTGCCGGTCGTAGAGTGGCGGCGCAAGCCCGGCGTCGGCAGGATTCCGCCCGATTGGCCGCTCGATCGGGTGCTGAAAAACACCGAACGCGCCAGGTTGCAGGCCATTCCGGTAGATCCCCGAAGACTGGTCTCCTCGTGGCAGACCGCAAAGCATGGCGACCTGAAACTGAGCGCGAAACTCAAAGGTAAAAATCCGTATACTGCTCGTCTGGGCGCCCGCGTTGAACCCTACGGCGTCTTCTGGTTAAACCTCAAGGAGGTGCGGCCCGACGGCCGGCTTGTCGTCGAAAACCAATTCGATCGCGGCAAGAGGAAAATCCGGAGGGTCTCCAACGCCATCGAACCCGACCTGGTGTTTCCTGCGGTCAGCGGGGGCGATATCGTGCGTTTCGGCATCAAAGAGCCTTTCTATCTCCTGATTTCCCAGGATCCGGCGAAACGCGCGCCCTACCCGGAAGATTGGATGCTCGACCATGCGCCGCTTACGTTTGCCTACCTCAGGCAGTTTGAGAAAATCCTGTTGTCGCGCGGCTCGAATATCGTCCGGCAATTTGCCGAAAAGACGGAATTCTACGCCATGTACGGCATCGGAAGCTACACATTTGCGCGCTACCGTGTGGTCTGGAAGCGTATGGCGGCGCGGATGGAGGCGACCGTGCTGACAATGCACAAAACGCCCTTCGGGACCAAGCCGGTGGTCGCCACGGATACCACGTCGCTCTTCACGGCCAAGACCGCCGACGAAGCGCATTACCTGTGCGCAATCCTGAATTCACGAACCGTGGATGAATATATCCGCAGCTTCTCCTCCGGCGGCCGCGGATTCGGCGCGCCATCGGTGGTCAAGAACCTGGCTATTCCGCTGTTTGCCGAGGGCGCCCGTATTCACCGAGGACTGGCCGAGCTTTCCCGCCAGGCGCATGAAGAAGTCAGACGGGGCCGCGATACGGCCCAAATTGAAGGAGAAATAAACGAGGCTGTTGAGGAATTATGGAATTTGAAACCCTGACCATCGATGACCCGCGCTATCCACGAAAGCTATTGGAACGATTGGGAACCGAAGCGCCCCGGCTCTATTTTCACGGGCCGCTCAAACTGCTGGACCGTTTCACCATGGCCGTGATCGCCGGGGACCAGATCCCCGGCCAGGCGATGCTGGCCACGAACGACATGCTCTTCAAGATTCGCGAGTATGCCCTCAACTACGTCGGGCCGTGGCATTCCGTCATGGAAACGGAAATTTTCCGTCTGGCGCTCGACACGCCGACCGACGAGCTGCGCCGGCGCTCCCTGACGATCTGTACCGCCCGGGGATTGGCGCGCGAAAACTGGGACAACTTCCTGGGCGACCGTTTCGGCTACCAAGGGCCATTCACTGGCTTTCCGCAGAAAGAAGAATTCTACCGCCGGGCGCATGATGGGGAGTTGCTGTGGCTCTCCATCACCGACCCCCAGCAAAAGCGGTTTGAGCGCCGGAACATCCTTCTGCGCAATCGGGTCGCCTGCGCGCTGGCGGATGTGGTGTTTGTCCCGTTTTCGGAAAAAGGGGCGAAGAGCCTCATCACCGTCAAACAGGTTCTGAAAGACAAGGTTCCGATATTCACCTGCCAATATGGTTTGGACAAAGATACCGATGTAAATAAAGACCTGTTTGCATTGGGCATTCCGTCTTACCCGCGGAAAACGGTGGGCGTTTACCTGGAATCCCTCGGCGCGAGCACCGACGCGCCTCCGCCTTTCGATCCTCCCCAACCGGAAACGGTGCTTGACGAATGCAAAGAACGAGTTGCAGCTAAAGCCAAGCTCGGACAGCTCTCCTTTTCTAAGGGGTTTTCTAATCTGAATCAATAAACGGATGAACCTTACAAATTGGTGCGGTGCCGAAAATTAGCGATGCCCCGTGATGAAGGGATGAATCATTCGATTCGGACAATCTACTGGCAAGACGGCGCCGTCGTGATGATCGATCAGCGGGCGCTGCCGCTTGTCGAACGGTATGTGACCTGCACGGATTATCGCGAGGTCATTTCTGCGATCAAGGATCTGACCATCCGCGGCGCCCCGGCGATCGGCGTCGCCGCGGCGATGGGAATCGCCCTCGGCGTTCGGCGCCTTCCCGACGCCTCCCCCGCGGCGATACGGGATGCCTTCAACGAAATCTGCAAGCAATTCGCCGCCGCGCGCCCGACCGCCCGGAACCTCTTCTGGGCGATCGAACGGATGAAACGGTGTTTCGACGAAACGGCAAGATCCTTGCGGCCGATTCGGGAGGCGCTGATCGCCGAGGCGATCCGGATCGGCGAGGAGGATATCGCGATCAACCGCCGTCTTGGCCAAAACGGACGCGCGTTGATCCCCGACGGCGCCCGGATTCTGACCCACTGCAACGCCGGAGCGCTGGCCACTGCCGGTTACGGGACGGCGCTGGGCGTCATTCGCGCGGCCCGGGAGGAGGGCAAAAAACTCCATGTTTACGTGGACGAAACCCGCCCCGTCCTGCAGGGGGCGAGGCTGACCGCCTGGGAGCTGATGCGCGAAGCCATTCCCTGTACGCTGATTGCGGACAACATGGCGGGCTTCCTGATGCAGCGGGGAGAGGTCGATCTGGTCATCGTCGGCGCGGACCGGATCGCCGCCAACGGCGATACGGCAAACAAGATCGGGACCTACTCCCTTGCTATCCTCGCACGGGCGCACGGGATTCCGTTCTACGTGGCAGCGCCCCTCTCGACGATCGATCCGGCGCTCGCCGACGGCGGGCTGATCCCGATCGAGGAGCGAGACCCCGCCGAGCTGACCCATTGCGGCGGCGTCCGGACCGCCCCGGAGGGGATTTCCGTCTGGAATCCCGCCTTCGATGTGACGCCCCACGGCCTGATTGCGGCCATCGTGACCGAGGCGGGTGTGATCCGTCCGCCCTTTGCGGAGGGGATCCGGAAGTGCTGGTGATCACCGGCCTGAATCAATACCCCTTTTCCCGATCCACCTCGTGCAAAAACGGCTCGCCTGCAAGATACCTTCTGAGGTTTTCACAAAAGACCTCGGCGGCGCGCGATTCGTAATCCGGGATGTCTCCGGAAATGTGGGGGCTGAAGAGCACGTTGGGCATTGCGTAGAATGGGCTTTCCGGGGGCAGCGGTTCGCGGGTGAACACATCGAGCCCGGCGCCGGCAATCCACTTTTCCTGAAGCGCACGAATCAAGGCCCCCTCATCCACGATGGCGCCCCGCGCCACGTTGATCAAAAAGGCGGTCGGTTTCATGCCCCGCAGCTCCTTCTCCGCGATCATGCCTTCCGTTTCTTTCGTGAGCGGAAGCGCCAGCACGAAGAAGTCGCTTTCGGCCAACAGATCCAGGAGTTTCTCCCGGGGATAGACGCGGTCCACGTCCGGGACAGGGGACACCGCTCCTTCCGACCTGCGGATTCCGACCACCTTCATGCCGAAAGCCTTGCAGAGGCGGGCGATCTCCTTTCCGACGGCCCCCAATCCCAAGATCCCGACGGTCTGCCCCCGCAGAATCGCCGGCCGGTAACGCCGCCATTCCCTTCCCTGTTTCATCCGCATGCAGGCGAGGGCGTCTTTTACAAACATCAGCATGATCTCCAGAACCACCTCCCCCATGGCGGCGCTGTGAAGACCGCTGGCGTTTGCGACCCGGATCCCGCTTTTCAGAATCTCTTCCGGCAGCCGGTCGACGCCGGCCGTCATGACCTGGATCCATTTCAGGCGGTCGGTTCGCGCTGTCAAACTCTTCGGAAACTGGTGGATCCAGCCAAAAATAACCTCCGCCCGTTGCAAGAGAAGATTCAACGCCTCCTGGTTGGAGAAATCGCCCTTTTTTTCCGCGACAACCCAATGAGCGACCGGATCAACCTGGATCCGATGGCTGACCGCTTTGATCTTCTCCAAAAGCGGTCCGTCGATGGGGCTCGTTATCACAACATTGATGATTTCCTGAGACATATCGATTTTCTTCCTGTTTTTGTTAACGAAGTATATAGGGACGCTATCTTTGCATGTCAAGTCCATTTGGCAACGGGAGAGAAGAACGGTCCGACAGGTCGGCAGAAGTGGCGGAAACCCGTTGACATGGTTGGCCGTTCCTCGTATTGTCCCCCCGCATGAAATCAGGCTGCATCGCGCGGGGCGCTTAAACAGCGGGAAAGATCTTCAAAGATAGAGAAACCCTTATGAACAGAGGAATTGGGTATGCCGTCGGGGCCTATATCACTTGGGGATTATTGCCCGTTTACTGGAAATGGCTTCAGCGGGTTCCTGCATTTCATCAACCCCCTCCTGAGTGTTCTGATGGGCGTCCTTTTTTTCCGAGAATGCCTGCGCCCATGGCAGTGGCTTCCCCTTGGGCTGGCGACGGCGGGCGGCCTTTACCTGACATTTGCCTACGGCGCCCCGCCGTGGATTGCGCTGACCCTCGCATTCTCCTTTGGGATGTACGGGATCGTCAAAAAAACCGCTGCGCCCGGCTCTTTTTACGGCCTGACTTTAAAGACGGGCATCCTGCTTCTGCCGGCGACGCTCTATCTGCTTCATGCCGAGATAACCGGTCAGGGTGCGTTTCTCCATACCGGGAACCGTTCACGCACACGCAGCTCCTTGGTTATGGTTTGGTCTGGACGGCACTGGTTCTTTTCGGAATGGAAAGCTGGGTCGCCTATCGCAGGCAATCCGCAGCGACAGCGGCGGATTAGATCATAAAATCCGCTGTTCCCCTGTTCATTGGAACGTCACCAGGCAACCCCCTGGCCTTTCAAATGGTCTTGCGCCGGTTTAAACCCCAATTTTGCCGCCATTTTATAATTCTCCATCGCCTGGTCGGGGTTGCCGAGTTTATTATATGCCAATCCTCTGTTATAATAAGCGCTTGCATATTCCGGGTTCAGCGCGATGGTCTTGTCCAGATCCTGCAGGGCCCGATTGGGATCGCCAAGATTGTTGTAGGCGGCGCCCCGGACATAATAGGCCTCTGCAAGGTTGGGGTTCAGCTCGATGGCCCTGTCATACGCAGCGATCGCCTCCTGATAATTTCCGGAGATGGAGGAAGAGTATCCTTTTTTGAACCAATCGATTGCCGAAAGGTCTCTCAGGGTTTTATTCGGGTCAACTACCGATTCTGGTCTCTTCAGGGCCGCTGCCGGTTCCTGTCTCTTGACACCCTTTGCCGCCGTCCATTCTTTCCACAGCCGTTCATTTTCCTTTGCAAGTTCGTCCAACCGTTTCTTAAGTTCCTCCAGTTCCCTTGTCTTCTCGGCTTCTTTGCGAAGGACGTCCATGGGCTTGCCGGCTTTGTTTTGCTGGCTCAGATCGATAGCCTTGGCATAATCCTCGATCTCCTTGGTTTTGTTTCCAAGTTTGCCTTGGACGACCCCCCGGTTATAATAGGCGTTTGCGTATTCCGGGTTCAGCTCGATGGCCGTGTCCAGATCCTTCAGCGCCTGACTGAAACTGCCCTGTTTATTGTGGACGGTTCCCCGATTATAATAGGCCTCCGCAAAGTTTGGATTCCAGGCGATGGCTGCGTAGAAATCTTTTAACCCTTTGTCTAAGTTGCCCAGTTTGACATAGGCGGCCCCCCGATTGTTATAGGCCTCCGCAAAGCCCGGCCTCAGCTTGATGGCCTTGTTGTAATCCTGTATCGCCCGATCAAGGTTGCCGAGATTATCGTAGGCGGCCCCCCGATTGTTATACGCCTCGATGTGTTTTGGATTGATCTCGATGGCACTATTGTAATCCTGTATCGCCCGATTGAAGTCGCCAAGATGATCGTAAGCCATCCCCCGTCGGTAGTGGGCATCGGCCCTTCCCGGGAGCAGCTTTATGAATCGGTCATACTCCCTGATCGCCTGCCGATAGTCGCCCCGATCGTGATGGGCTCTCCCCTGTTCCAAAGCGCTTACGGCCTCCGTGGTGACGCTCCCGGTCTTCTGTGCGGCAAAAAGGGGATTGGCAGCGAACAGGAAAGATGAAAGCATGATGGAAATGGAACAGAATACCGTTAGGGCTGTTTGGGTCGTCATCTTTTATCCTCCTATTAGGATTGTCTGAAATCAACCGGCGTGAGACGCTCATTTTCGTTTCACACCTTTGTCGAGCAGGAATTTTTCCAGAACCTCGTAAGGCTGGGCCCCGACCACGGCCTCGTCATCGACCACAAAGGTGGGAACGGACGATATCCCTAATTGATAGGCCAGCTCCCAATCGGAATCGACGGCCTCCTTAAAGGTTCCCTGTTTCATGACTTTCCGGGCCTCCTTTTCGGGAAGTCCGACCGCGTTGACCAACCCCGTCAGGACACCGATTTTGGCGATATTCTTGCCGTCCGCAAAGTAGGCGCGAAAGACGGCGTCGTGGAACGCGTCGCCTTTCCCCTCGGTTTCCGCCCATTTGCCCAGTTCCTGGGCGCGCCGGCTGTTATAGGTCTTCTTGCGCTCCCCGAGCGGCAGGCCCAATTCTTCGGCTACCTTTTTTAAACGGACCATCGCCTTCGACATGTCGATGATCCTCGCGGCATAGACCTCTTTCATCGCAAGCCCCGCCTCCGGGGTTTCCGGGTGGAGGGGAAACGCCCTCCAGCGGACTTCAATCTCGAAATTTTCCCGCAACTTTTCAATACGCCCGGTACTGAAGTAGCACCAGGGTCAAATATAATCTGAAAATACTTCAAGATATTTTGGCGTCATCCTCTACCCCCCTACGGTTTGTTGCGCCTGAAGTCCAATCCAGTTTCGAGAGTCCTTGCGATTCCATCGCTCTCCGCTATTCACAGAACTTCGGATGGTTGCCCCCGATACCCACATCTCCGGCGCCGAGCAAAAGAGAACGAGAGCGGATGCGCGGAGAGACGCTTGTGCACGCAAAGATTTTCAGCGGGTACGCGTGGAAATTCATACAAGAATTCTGGATGGATATCAAGGGGAAAATGGTTTTGTTGCCAGTCGGAAATTCCTCTATGGGGAAGAATCGCCGCGATCGCCGCCGTTTTCGATGCCCTGACCACCGAGCGGCCCTATAAAAAAGCCTTTTCCCTCGACCATTCATTGGAAATCCTGAAACAGTGCAGGGGGACGCATTTTGATCCGGACGTTTTTGACGCTTTGTTCTCGATCGAGGAAGAGATACTGTCGATCCGCAGAAAGTACGACGATCCGGGTTCTTAAGGAGGGGATCGACAACGGTCAGGATCACAGGGGGGCGCTCCCCCTCCCGCTTTGATGGTTGACATCGAGCCGACTTTATTCTAAATTCACAGAAAAGATGGTCCATCTCCAGACCTGCGGAGAGAGGGCGGTGGGTTCGCAGGCCGGGTTCCAAGCAGGAGCCGATCAGCATATGGGCGGGGGTGCGGCGGGGCGAAAAAGTGCAACGGGGACGCCTCGCATGCAGCCTTTCCGGGGAGGTGAAGGGATGTACATCCATTTCTGGGGGACGCGCGGATCGCTGCCCGCGTCGGCGACAGCTCGACAGATCCGCGAGAAGATCTTCCGGGCGATCCGGGCATCCCGGTCGCGTGATCTTGCGACCGATGAGGAGATCGGGGCTTTTATCGACCGGGAGCTTCCGTTCGCCGTCCGGGGGAGTTACGGGGGAAACACCTCCTGTGTCGAAATCGACGGCGGCGAGGGATACATCCTCTGCGACGCGGGAACGGGCATCCGGGATTTCGGACACGCCTTTATGCGTTCCGGAAAAGGCGGATCGCCGGCTGTCTTCCATATTTTTCTTTCACATCCCCACTGGGACCATATCCAGGGTTTCCCGTTCTTCATCCCGGCCTATCTCCCCGGTCAGGAGATCCATATCTATGGCGGCCATGCGGCTATGGAGGAGGTTTTCGTAAACCAGCAGGCGCCCCCCTCTTTTCCGGTTCCCTTTCGCGCCCTTAAGGCGGATATTCGGTTCCACACCCTCGATCCGGAACAGCCGCACGGGATCGCCGGTTTCACCGTTCGGATGCGCCGCCAGAATCATCCAGGAGGCGCCTTCGGTTACAGCTTCATCCGGGAGGGGAGGAAGGTCGTCTATTCAACCGACATGGAGCACGGAGAGGAGGCGGAAAATGAAGACTACCCCTTTCTTGACTTTTTCCGGGACGCCGATATTCTGATCTTCGACGCCCAGTACTCCCGGGCGGATGCGATTGGTCCAAAGGAGGCCTGGGGCCACTCCAGCAACCTCCTCGGGGTTGAACTTGCCGTCCGTGCAGGGGTGAAACGCCTCTGTCTCTTTCACAGCGAACCGACCCTGGATGATGAGGCCCTGGACCGTTTTCTCGCTGAAACCCGCGACTACCTGCGGATCCATTCCGCTGAATCACCGCTCGTGATCGATCTGGCGTATGACGGCCTGGAGATTGCGCTTTGAAAGAGAGAAATCTGTTTCTGTTCGATTTTGATGGCGTTCTGGCGGATTCGCTGGATCTCTATGCAGAAGCGGTGGCTCGGTGTCTTTTGCGGATCGGGACGCCGATCGTGAAGAACAGGGAGGATTATCTCGCGCTTTTCGAGGGCAATTTCTACGAATCGCTGGCGGCGAAGGGCGTTGACCTCGTCGCCTTTGCCGGCGCGGCGAAAGAGATCCTCCCCGGTCTCGATTATGACGCGATGAAACCCTTCGCCGGGCTGATTCCCGTACTGGAAGCCCTGCAGAAGGACCACCTCCTCGCGGTCATCTCCTCCAACGGCTTCCGGACGATCAGCCGAATGCTCGAGCGCTTCGGTTTTGATCGCTTCTTCCAGGGGATCCTCGGCTCCGACTTTCTTTTCAGCAAGAAAGATAAGATCGCGCACGCCCTCTTAAAATACGGTTTCGATCGTACGCGGACCTTCTACATCGGGGACACGACAGGCGACATTCGGGAGGCCCGCGAGGCCGGCGTCCGGACGGTGGCCGTTACCTGGGGCTGGCACAGCCGGGAGAAACTCGTGGCCGTCCACCCGGATTTTCTCGTTGACAGCCCGGAGGATCTGCTGCAAATGGGGTCAGGTCTTGGGATTTGAATGGATCAGCTCTTTTCTGCCGATGCTGAATATAGGAATTATAAATATGAAGAATCCTGATCTCCAATCTATCACGGTCGCTGAATTGAAAATCGGCATGTATGTGATCCTGCCCCTGGCTTGGGACGAGCACCCTTTTTTGAAAAACCATTTCCTCATTCAGTCCGAGAAGGAAATTAATAAAATCAAAGAACTCGGGACCAAAGGCATCCAGATCGATCTTTCCAAAAGCCGTCCGGTTGAAACACCCTCCGCGGGAGAACCGCAGGCATCCTCTGCGTCGGGACAACAGAAGCCTGAGCAGCGTGTCGTCACGGAGAAGCTCGTCACCGCCATCCACGACAAGTCGTTGCTGCCCGAGAACAAAGCCCGGATCGTCCGCCAGCACTCCATCACCATGATGAAAAGTCTGCTGGAAAATCCTACCGCGCAAAATATCAAGGAGGCTAAAAAAGGCATCTCCGAGATGGTCAGCCTGATCCTGACCGACGATGCCACCATGCACTACCTTCTTGACATCACTTCCCATGATTTTTACACCTACACCCATTCGGTCGGTGTGGGCGTTCTGGGCATCGCCCTTGCCAAATCCCTGTTCAAGGGTTCAACCAATCATGACATGCGGGCATTAGGGGTGGGGTTTTTTCTGCATGACGTCGGTAAAATCTTGATCGACCAGTCCATCATCACGAAACCCGGTAAACTGACCGCCGAGGAGATGCAGGAGATGAGGCGTCACCCGTCGCTGGGGTACAGGCTGCTCCAGGAAACGAGGCAGCTCACGGAAGAAGCAAAAATCATTGTTCTCCAGCACCATGAGAGGGTCGATGGCGCCGGCTATCCCAAGGGGCTGCGCGGAGGAGAGATTCATCTCTACGGCCGGCTCTGTTCGATTGCCGATGTTTATGACGCCCTGACCTCGGACCGCCCGTACCGGAAGAAACTGCCGCCATTCGCGGCTTTGAAAATCATGAAGGATGAGATGATCAATCATTTTCAACGGGACCTCTTTCAGGCATTCGTCTTGATGTTCAAAGCACCCGCATTGTTATCACCGCTTTAATTCCAAGCCAGAATCATCGGTATAGAAGGGAGCCATTGCCACCAATCCTTAGGGCCGATCATATCATTCCCGTTTCGGGATATCCAGTCCATCTCATTTTTTATTATTGCCTTTAGATTTTCTGATTACAGGATTAAGCCGCATAAAATTTTCAGTGATCATTTTTGTCAAGTTCTTTGACAAGAACCCGCCTTTGGGCGGCGAGGGCGTAAAAATTGAATGGATAATGGGTTTCACGACGTCTTCTTGGATCCTGACCATTTCTATTTATTAGCGACCCACGCCCCTAAGGGCTCTTTATCAATGAGTAACTTTTTTGAAGTTACTCAGAAGGGCTACCGGTTGAGCTCGGTCCGGAGGGCGCGGGCGATTTTATCCAGCGTGTATGGTTTCTTGATGTATTCTCCCGCACCGAGTCGCTGGGCCTCCATGACGCGTTCGGATTCAGAATATCCACTGGCAATGATCGCCTTCTGCCCGGGATGGTTTTTGACAATGCGGTTGTAGGTTTCGCAACCATCGATACCGGGCGCCATAATCATGTCCAGAACAAGGATATCCGCCTTCTTGTCTTGCAGGTATTCGACGGCGGCCTCACCGCTCGCAACAGCAAGGGCCGTGTATCCCAACTTCCGAAGCATCATGGAGGCAATGTCCCTTTGCTCCGGAATGTCATCCACGACAAGCACGCTCTCCGTGCCCCGGCAATCCTCCAACGTAAAGAGGGACTCCTTCGCGGACACTTCCTGCCGCGTAGCCGGGAAATAAATGTCAAAGGTTGTACCCCTGCCTTCGGCGCTCCGGATATCCAGGAATCCCCCATGATCCTTCACCGCGGACCAGATCAGTGTCATTCCCAGGCCGGTGCCGCTGCGCCCGAGCTTTTTTTTGGTATAGAACGGTTCGAAAATCTTGCTGACATCCTCTGCGCTGATTCCGATTCCCGTGTCCGAAACGGTCAGGATGACATATTCGCCTTCGTTGATTCTTTCATATCCCTCCCGGGGCTGATCGAGGTAGCTGTTCCTCGTGGCAATCCGGACTGTTCCCTCCACCAGATTGGCCTCAAAGGCATTGTTGACGAGATTCATGAGGGTTTTCGCAAGATGAATCGGGGCTCCCTTGATGTTCAACAGCTCTTCCTGAAGGTCGGTCTCCAACCGGACCAGGGGGCGATTGGCACGCAGTTGCCGATATTCCGGAGAGTTCAGATAATCATCGATGGTTTTGTTGATGTTGACTACTTTCTTTTCAGCCATTCCCTGGCGGGAGAGCGTCAGCATATCCTGAACGATGGCCGCCGCCTTCTCGCCGGATTGCTTGATGATCAGCAGGATTTCGCGCAAGGGGCTGTTCTCGGGGAGGTCCAGCAGCAAGATATCCGGGTAGCTCACTACACCGGAGAGGATATTGTTGAGGTCATGGGCCACCCCCGCCGCAAGTTTGCCGATGGTTTCCATCTTTTCGGCCTGTTTCAACTGGGCCTCCAAATGCTGCCGTTCCTGCTCGGCCATCCGGTGTTCGTTAATTTCCTGGGTAAGCTGCCGGTTGCTCAGTTCCAGTTCCCGGGTACGCTCGGCCACACGGAGCTCCAACTGCTCGTTGGCTTCCTGAATCTTGCGCTGTTCCTGGGAGAGCAGATGCAGTAAAAAATAGTTCCGCCGGCCCGAATACTCGGTGGCATAGCAGACCAGCATCCCGGCAATGTTGGCGCTGATGAGGAAAAAATTATTGCTGATCAGCTCCATGACGGGGGTATCGGTCAGGAAAGCGGCAACCTCGTAAAGGATCACAATGATCCAGCCGCTGAGAGAGGCCCACAAGAACCGCAGATAAATAAAGGAATAACCGAAGATGAAGACCAGGATGAGACCCGCATAGTAATAGTAATTGACCGGGGCAGGGGCGATAATGATCATCAGCACAATACCCAGGCCGCCGAGGGCAATCAACAGTGACTTGATCGGCTGTAGATAACGGTGGAGACGGGGGATATACGTCGCCGCCAGCGTGGCCAGGATGGCCGGGCAGACGAAGGCGTAGCGGATCAGCCATGCGATGTGCTTATGCAGGGGCAGGACCAGCGCATCCAGCATGCCAAAGAGACCGTACATCAAAGTCCCCAGCAAAAGCGCGATGCGCACATGCAACAGCGTACGAATCACATGGTCCCGGAGAAAAGGTTCTTCCAGCATCGCCCTGGGGCCCGTAAACCGGAGGCTGAACCAGTTGAGGTGCATTGCCCCGGAATCGCGATTCAATGGCAAATTGGATGACACAGTAGTCATTTTAGTTTTTTGTCTGTTCATCGGTGGCAACATCCCATTCAGAGGTCGTAAAGGGTTTCGTCCACACGGGGTTTCGGTTTCCGGCTTCCCCTTTTTCCTTTCCCTTCGGTGAGAAAGGGTTCCTCCCCTTCGAGCAGGTCGCCCATCTCCTCTTCAATCCGGTCGGGGTCCTCGCCCCTCTCTAAGCGATGGAGCGCCTCTTCCATGCCGGATCCGAGGGAGATGCCCGTCGCGTCGGTCAGTTTCCGCATCAATTGCGCGGCCTGGCGCGGGTCGTCCTCGTTGATCTTCTCCGCCTCCCCGGCAAGCATGGCCATCGCCTTCTCCATTTTTGACTCGTCGAGCGCGGGCATATCATCGCCCGCCGGCTCCTCTTTTCCGCGGGAGACCTTGGCGAAGAGCGACATCTGCCGTTTCAGTGCGCGTCGGCACACCGGGCAGGCGGGGATCCGCGCTGTGTTCACGCCGCGGGAGAAAAAATTGAAAACGGTATTACAGGGCTCGCAGTAGAATTCATAAATGGGCATGGCGTCTCCCGTTCCTCCTTACCGACCCGGACAAGCCGGAACCAAACCGCTTCGCTAAAAAACAGTCCATTGTCATGATGGATCAAGGGATTACATGATTATCATTCGATCGAAGGTATCCTAATCCTTTTTTCTGCAAACATCAAGGGAACGGTGTTTCGCCGCGTCGTTCTTGTCCGGGGCTCCCTGCTGACGGCAGTGGGTCTCGGCGGTGAAGCCGAGCGCCCCGGCGGCCGGGAGTTTCCGGGGTCCCCAGTAGTCGGCAATAATCCCTGTGGGGACCTGCATCAGGAAATCCTGAGTGGGAGATCGTCCCTGACCGGATCGTCTCAGGCGGTTACTATTCCTCGAGTTGGCTGAGGATAGCGACGGAGGCGCTGGCGCCGATCCGGTTCGCCCCGGCCTCGATCATCGCCAAGGCGTCGGCGAGCGTCCGGATGCCACCCGCGGCCTTGACGCCGATCCCCTCACCCACGGTCCGCCGCAACATCCTGACATCGGCGACCGTTGCGCCGGCGCTCCCGAAGCCGGTGGAGGTCTTCACGAAGGTCGCCCCGGCCTGAACGGCCAGCAGGCATCCCCGGACCTTCTCCGCTTCCGTGAGATAGCAGGTCTCGATGATCACTTTGACGGGGCAGCCTCCGGCGGCGCGGACGACCGCGGCGATGTCCTCCGCCACTTCGTCGTCCCGATCCTCCTTCAGGGCGCCGACCCGCAGGACCATGTCCACCTCCCGCGCCCCCAGGCGGATTACCTCCGCCGCCTCGGCGGCCTTTGCCGCTGGGGTATGGGTTCCGAAGGGGAAGCCCACGACCGAGCAGACGATGGGGCTCTCGCCTTTGAGCAGGGCCGCGGCATCGGCCACATGGACGGGATTTACGCAGACCGCCTTGATGCCATAGGCAACCGCCTCCGCGCAGAGTTTTTTCAATTCCTCCCGTGTGGACTGGGGCCGCAGCAGGGAATGGTCGATCATTCCCGCCAGTTGTTCCCTTGTGATCTTCATGTCAACCTCCTTTAGGTCAGAAGCAACTCCATCGTCATCAGGATACGACCATCTCCTTCGACAAAGGGGGACCGGTTACTTCCCGGTCACCCCGATCCGCGAGGGGGCCTGGGCAAGATAGGCCTCCATCTTCGCCTCCGTCAGCATTTCCGGCGCCGTATCCGGTACGCCGTGGAGAAGATCGTCAGCGCCGGCCGGCCCCTCTCCAGAGACTCCCTGTCCGTGTAGAAATGGAGCCACCGCTCCGTCTTGTCCCGGAACTCCGTCCGGACGCTTTTCACCGTCTGGATCGCCTGGAGCAGTTCGCCCCGGACGACCCAGGAGCGCTCCTTCGAGAAGGGGTCAACCGCTTCGATGCCGAAAAATTTAAGCGCCAGCGACGAAGCCGCGTCATGGAGGATCCGGATGTGGACGAACGAGCTCTCCTCCGCAGACCCCTTGAGGATCGCCCAGAGGATGGTGACCCCCTGCGCCCGGAAGGAGGAGTCCGCCCCGTGGACCTCCTGTCCGGCCGGGGCCGTCTGTCCGAGGAGTGCCCAGAGAAAAAATGCGCCGATGAGGATCGCCGAACGACTGCGCATGGTCACTGCCCCCTTTCCTTCAGGATGTGGATGACGCCGGGTTCGATTCCGACCCCAACCTTCTCCCCGACAGCGAAGGTCCCGTGGCGGAGCGGGTCGTAGGCGGTCGCAGAGAGCCGGTCGTCCCCCATCGTGAGCAGGTAGTCCGCCTTCTCGCCGAGGAACGTCCGCTCGGTCACGACCCCCAACAGAAGATCTCCGCCGGTCTTGCGGGTCAACGTCACCGCCTCGGGGCGGATGAAGACATGGATCTTCCCGCCGGCGGTGAGGTTATCCGGCGGGGCCGCAAGCTCGAAGGCCCGGCCGAGGAGGGAGATGCTCACCATGCCGCCCTGGAGGGCGAGGACCTCGGCGGACAAGGTGTTGATCCGGCCGATGAACTGGGCCACGAAGGCATCCCGAGGCTTGAGGTAGAGCTCCTCCGCCGTCCCGATCTGGACGATCCGCCCTTCGTTCATCACGGCGATGTGGTCGGAGATCGCCATCGCCTCCTCCTGGTCGTGGGTCACATAGACCGCCGTGATCGCCAGGGCCTTCTGGAGGCGGCGGATCTCGCCGCGCATGTAAACGCGGAGTTTGGCGTCGAGGTTGGAGAGGGGCTCGTCGAAGAGCAGCACCCGGGGTTCGATGACGACCGCCCGGGCGAGGGCGACCCGCTGTTGCTCCCCGCCGGAGAGCTGGTGGGGAAACTGCCGCCCGTAGCCAGAAAGGCCGACCAGTTCCAGGACGCGGGCCACCTCCCGATCAATGTTCACGGAGGTCTTCCCCTGGACCTTGAGGCCGTAGGCGACGTTCTCGAAGACCGACAGGTGCGGGAAGAGGGCGTAGTTCTGGAAGACGAAGCCGATGTTCCGCTGATTCGCCATGAGGTCCGTCACGTCCTCGTGGCCGATGAAGACGCGTCCCCGGTCAGGTCGCTCAAAACCGGCGATCATCCGAAGCGTCGTTGTCTTCCCGCAGCCGGAGGGGCCCAGGAGCGTGAGGAACTCCCCCGGCGCCACCTCAAGGCTCACGTTGTCGACCGCCGTGACCTCCCCCTTGATCCGGTGGACGAAGGTTTTCTGAATCTGTTCGAGACGGATGCGGACCGCTTCCATGAAAAATTACCCCCCGAGAATGTTGGCCATATCCGGCGCGCCGGGCTGCCGGAAGAGGCGGAGAAACAGGCTGATCGCCCCGATCACGGCGAAAACGATGACGACGACGAGGATCGAAAATGCCGCCGCCACACCGAGCTCGAGCTCGGTCATCTTCTCGAGGATCCGGACGGTGATCAGCGTCCAGTTGATCGAGATGAGGAAGATCGTCGCACTGATCGCCGTCATCGACCGGATGAAGACCACGCCTAAGCCCGCGAAGAAGGCGGGGAGGATCAGCGGCAGGGTGATCCGGCGGAAGGTCGTCCCGGAGCTCGCGCCGAGGCTGGAGGATCCCTCCTCGATCGATGGGTCGATCTGCTGGAGGATTGCCACCGTCGTCCGGATCCCCGTCGGACCGTAGCGGAAGACATAGCAGGCGATGATGATGACCGCCGTGCCGGCGAGCATCAGCGGCGGGTCGTTGAAGACCAGCAGGTACGCGATCCCGACGATCGTCCCGGGCAGGGAGTAGTTGATCATCGAGACGATCTCCATCGTCCGCCGGGAGACAAAGTCCTTCTTGCAGACGACGTAGCCCATGACGACGCTGTAGATCCCGCCGAGCGGCATCCCGATCCCCGCGATAATGAGCGTATCGCGGATTGCCTGGAGCCCCTCGGTGAAGACGACGTGGTAGTGCTTCCAGGTGATCGTGAAGTCGGCGCCGAAGGCCTTCACGATCGAGGCATAGAAGAGCAGGACGTAGAAGTAGAGGATCGAGACCGAGATCAGCAGACAGACCGCCAAAAGCAGATGCCGCATCCAGGGGCGGACGCTTTTGATCTCCGTTTTGGCGCCCGCCTTTCCGGTGATCGTCACGTAGTACTTCCGGCTCACCCAGAAGCGCTGGAGGAGAAAGACCGCGAAGGCCGGGACCAGCAGGACGAACGAGAGGACCGCCCCGCCCTTCAAGTCGAACATCCCCGTGATCTGGAGGTAGGCCTGGGTGGGGAGGATGGGGAAGCTGTTTCCCGCCAGGATCAGCGGCGTCGCGAAATCGGCGAGCGACGCGGCGAAGAGGAGCAAAAAGGCGTTGGCGATCCCCGGCACGGTCAGTGGCAGCGTCACCGTCCTGAAGACCCGCCAGCGGGAGCTCCCCAGGCTGAAGGCCATGTCCTCCACGGTCGGGTCGATCCCGGCGAGGATCGCCTTGAGCGTCAGATAGGCAATCGGGAAAAAGGTGATCGTCTCGGAGAAGAGTGTGCTGGGGAGGCCGTAGACGGAGACACTCGTAAGCCCCAGAAGGTCGTAGGTGATCAGCCCCCGGGGGCCGAAGGAGAAGATCATCGCGATCGCCGTCGTGAAAGGGGGCGAGATCAGAGGGAGGATGACCGCCGCGTCGAGGAAGAAAACCCACCCCTTGGAAAGGTTCGTCCGGACGGCGGTGTAGGCGAAGAGGAACCCGAGGGCTGTCCCGCAGAGGCCGACCAGCGTCCCCAGCAGGAGGCTGTTCCAGAGGGCCTGGCGCTGCATCGGATCGGCGAGGATCCCGAAGACCCCGGCGAGCGAGAACCTTCCCTCGTCCGTGAAGGTCCGGATGAGGAGGCTCGCGAGCGGGTAAACGATGAAGAGGGCCAGAAGCGCCCAGAGGATGATCAGGATCGACAGCAGCAGCGGATCCCGGAACATCCGCCGGAGACGGTCCGACGGGTTCAGCGCGGCAACGGCATCAGGCATGGATTATGATTCCCCTCATGAGAACGGGCCTTCGCCAGAGATAGGGGGACAGCTCCCGTTGGAAAATAGGGAGCTGTCCCTCGTTTTTTACGGCAGGACCTCCTTGATCCAGCGCGCCACGATCCGCTTGCGGTTCTGGCCCGCCCATGCCTCGTCGATCGGGAAAATCTTGGCGCCCTTGATGATCTCGGCCAGGCTTGCCTCGGTCTTCACCGTCGGATGGGCCGGGATGAAGTTGATCTTGTACTGGGCGTAGAAGTTCTGCATCGCCGGGCTTGAGGACCAGTCGATCAGCTTCTTGCCGACCGCGGGATTCTTCGCCCCCTTGAGCAGGGCGATCGCCTCGACGGAGGTGCCGATCCCTTCCTTCGGGAAGGAGATCGCCACGTCGTAGCCCTCCTGCCGCGTCTTGAGGGCGTCGACGATGAAGAAGATCCCCGCCCCCGCCTGGGCCAGGCCCACGGGGATGGTCCCGCCGCCGCCGCTCTTGGTGTAGACTTGTACGTTCTGGCGGAGTTTCTTCATGTAGTCGAAGCCCTTGTTCTCATCACGGCCGTTGACTTCGAGGATCGAGAAGATCCGGGTGACCGCCGTTCCCGAAGTCCGGGCGTCGGCCATCTGGATCATCCCCTTGTAGGCGGGATTGAGCAGGTCGTTCCACGAGGCGGGCGGCTTGAGCCCCTTTTCCTTGAGGAACTTGTTGTTGCTCATGAAGACGAGCGGGTCATCGGCGATCCCAACCCAGTACCCCTGGGGGTCTTTGAAGCGGGGGGCGATCTCGCCGTAGGCCGGTGGCTTGTAGGGCTCGAAGACGCCCTCCTTGATCCCGGCGATGTGGGTCTCCACCGGACCGCCGAACAGAACGTCCACGCGCGGGTTGTTCTTCTCGGCGATGATCCGGGCGAGGGCCTCACCGGTTCCGCCGGAAAATGGAATCTTCTTCGTTTCCGGAGAAAACCCCATCAGAGTTCCGCCTCCGCCCGGCGGACCTCGTCTATGAGACGGCGGACCCGATCGAAGTCTTTCCGGAAGCGAATCGGCCGTCCCCGATGGTCGCGAGCGTTGGTTTGCGTGCAACTGTCGATTCCCGCGGGCTTCACGCGGCCGATGGCATCGAAGACGTTCTCCGGGGAAATCCCTCCGGCGAGGATCACAGGAATGCGGCTCGCTTCGACAAGCGTCCTGCCCATCTCCCAGTCGCAGACATCTCCGGTGATGCCGACGTATCCCGCCACCGGCTGGTCGGCGTTTTGCTTCTCGTATCCGCGGAGGGTGTCGGTCATGAAAAAATCGCTCGTCCCCTCCAGCATACGGGCGATCTCTATAATGGTCTCCCGGACAGGGGCGGGTTCGGCCGGACCCGGTTCGGGAATCGGGATGGAGCGGGTGATCCCGAGCGGGGGGAACTCCTTCTTCACCCGCTGCTGGATCCGGATGAGCTCCGCACAGAGGGCTTCACGCCTTCCATGGTCATTGGGCGCGAGGGGGATCAGTTCGCAGAAATGGACAAAATCGGGTTGGTAGTAGTCCAGGGCGCGGAGGATGTCGTCTTCCCTCGCCAGCAGGGGGATCAGGCTGCTCTTCGCCCCCGATCCGCGGGTCAGCCGGACGACGTCCCGTACGGCGGGGACCTTCCACGTCTCCGCAGAGAGGATCACGCTGCCGATCCGGTCCACCCCCAGCCCGATCAGCCGTTCCGCCTCGCGGGGTTCCTGGATTTCGTAAAGCTGAACAATGATTCGTTTCATCCGTTTCCATCCGCCGCCGAAGGATTTTGCTAATCTATCACCATGATTTATCTGGGTCAACGAGGTATTCTATTTTTTTGACGGTGGATCAAGGGTCCCGAACCGTTCTTGTCCGGCGCCCCCTGCTGACGGCAGTGGGTCTCGGCGGTGAAGCCGATTGCCAGGGCCGACAGGAGCGAGAAGGCGATGATCAGCACAAAACCCGACCGGTAGGCGGCCAAGGCGTAGATTCGGGCGCCGCCGGCGATGGTCCCCTTCCAGGATAGATCCAGAAGCCAGCCAATGGCCGGCTGGAGGATCATGGCGCCGAGGATCGAGCCCATATTGTACACCCCGCTGACCGTGCCTGCAAACCGGGACGGGACGGACTCCTTCACGAAGGCGAAGCCGATGGTCACGGAACCGCTCGCCAGGCCGACGAGAATGACCATGGAGACGAGCAGCCAGACGGGGAGCCCGGGGAAGAAAAGGATCGGAATCCAGCAGAGCAATGCCACGACCGAACCGGCGAGCATGACGGGCTTGCGCAAGCCGATCCGGTCGGACAGGATGCCCAGCAGGATGGCGCCTGCGGCGTAGCAGATCAGCAGTGTCGAGGTGATGGCGGAGCTTGCCGCGATGGGCATCCCGTAATGGGTCGTGAAGAAAGGGACGCCCCAGAGCCCGGCGAAGGTGAGGACCGGTCCCGTCAAGCCGCAACCGACGAGGGAGAGAAGCCAGGTGTTCCGGTAGCGGAACATCATCGCCAGATCGTTGCGGAGCGTCGCCGGTGAAAAAACCGTCTCCGGCTCCGGAGGGGCGAAGCTGCGGTATCCCTGTTCGGCCGGATCATCCCGGATGATCAGCCAGATCGCGGCCCCGATGAGCAGCAGAACGGCCGCCGCGACGAACATCACCGGCCGCCAGCCGAAGCGGGCAACCAGAAAATGGAGCGGAACGCCGGCGGATACGGCGCCGCCGACGCCGCAGAAGAGTGTGAGCCCGCCCACCGTGGCGTAGAAGCGGGGTTCGAACCAGCGTGTCGAAAGACGGAGGATGGCGACATAGGCGACCCCGACCGCCCCGCCGATCAGGAGCCGTCCCATGTTGGCCGGAACGATCGACGCGGCGGAGGCAAAAAGCAGGGTCCCCACGGCGGCTACCAGCGCTCCGGCGGCCAGGAGCTTTCGGGGGCCCCAGTAGTCGGCAATAATGCCCGTGGGGACCTGCATCAGGAAATAGCTGTAGAAGTAAAAGGCGGTGAAGTTGCCGAGCCCCGCAGCGCCGATATGGAAATCGGCCATGAGCTGATCGGTCATGACGGCGGGGGCGACCCGATGGTAGAATCCGGTGAAGTAGAAGGCCGCGCCGAGGCCCCAGACGAGCCAGGCGAGCGCGGCCGGCGGATGGTTTTTCTGATCCATGAAGTTCTCCTCGGGAGCGCCGGGTCTGACGCCTGGGAATACGTGCCACCGCTTAGCAAATCGGGAGGACGACTTCAAGGGAAACTTGCGGCCGCAGATGAGATTACAGAAGTGCCCTGTCTGCCGGGAGCGTATAAAATTTCAGATATTCGGTCACTTAGAAAGCAAAGGTCTTGACAAATCCTCTTTTGGGGCGTATAAGCGTCTCCAAATCGTGTCAGGAAAGCGTTGCATCCCTCCCGGCCAGGGTGTCTCACC